>Ga0233440_1001242_pt1 | contig 24377 bp, 25 predicted proteins | sample SI_123_September_5_FD_182791 | JGI IMG/M metagenome (GOLD analysis project Ga0233440, IMG submission 182791) | Seawater microbial communities from Saanich Inlet, British Columbia, Canada - SI_123_September2016_120_MG | ecosystem: Environmental > Aquatic > Marine > Inlet | place: Canada: British... | reverse complement strand
TATAATCGGATCTTTTTTAATAACTCTAGTGTGTTTTTGTACAGAAACCTTCCTGGCCTCCTGCTCAACTTCCCTAGTTGTCATCTTATTCCCAACTATTCTATCAAAAAGTTTCTTTTGTTCACCGCCCTCAAGGGCAACTAATGATCTTGATTGGCTAGAATTTAATTTTCCATCTGAAATTGCATCTTTAATTTCTTGGGGCAAATTAAGCAATCTTAAAGTATTACTAACAAAAGATCTACTCTTCCCAACCTGTTTAGCAATTTCTTCATGAGTCATGTCAAATTCCTCAGCTAACTTTTCAAAAGATTTAGCTTCTTCTATAGAATTTAAATCCGCTCTTTGGATATTCTCAATTATTGCTAACTGTAGTTTGCCAAAATTATCGGCTTTTTTAACAATAACTGGAACATCTTTAAGTCCTGCTAATTTAGAAGCACGCAGTCTTCTTTCGCCTGCTATTAGCTCATAATCCCCATCATCTTTTTTTGTTACAATTAATGGCTGCAAGATTCCGTGTTCCATAATTGAAGCCGTTAAGTCAGACAAATCATCTTCCTTAAAATTTTCTCTTGGTTGATATGGGTTTGCATCTATTTTATTTATATCAACATGAAGAAGGCCCTTGTTATTAAGCTCTTCTTGAATTACTTCATCTTTTGCTCCTACAGGGCTAACCTCGGCTTCCTGTTGTTGATTTAATTGTTGAGGTGGGTTCTTTCTTTGAATTAAAGATCCAAGACCTCTTCCTAATCCTGATTTTTTCATAATTAAAAAATATTTATTTTTTTAATATTGATTCCAATTAAAATGATCGACTACTTCTTTAGCCAATCTTTCGTATGCCTTTGCCCCCTTGCTCCTAGGGTCATGTTGCAATACAGAGACACCATAGCTTGGGGCCTCGGTTAATCGAACATTTCTTGGAATAACAGATCTAAAAATTTTAAAAGGTAGATTCTTATACATCTCGTTCATTACATCGCGCGACATGCTATTTCTTTTATCAAACATTGTTATAACTGAACCTAATATATTTAAATTTGGTTTTAAATTTTCTTTAACAAGATCAACTGTATTTAAAAGACTGCCAAGACCCTCAAGAGCATAATATTCAGCTTGAACTGGAATTAAAACATGGTCAGCAGCTACTAATCCATTTAATGTTAAAAGATCTAGCGACGGAGGACAATCAATTATAATATAATCGAAATTATTTTTAACCTCTAATAATAAATTATTTAATAAAAACTCTCGATTATCTTCGCCAACCATTTCGACTGTTGCTCCGGCTAAGTTGGAATTCGAGGGAATAATTTTATGAGTCGGAATAAAAGAATCTACTATTGTTGACTTTAAGCTAGTCTTACCAGATAGCGCGTCATAGATTGTAGTATTAATATTATAGGTATCGATACCAAAACCACTAGAAGCATTACCCTGAGGATCAATATCAACAAGTAAAACAAACTTACCTAGCGCTGCTAAATAAGCCGATAAATTAACTGCGGTAGTAGTTTTTCCTACTCCGCCCTTTTGATTGACAACCGCAATAACCATAACTAATATATATAATTATTTGATATAATTATACAATATCTAATACTTTTTGACAATTAAACAAATTTATTATACCTTTATATTAGACATACTAGATTCCCTTTATTAGGCGCCCCCTAGTATTAAGGGAATTTATTTTTTGCCCGGATGGCGGAACTGGTAGACGCGCGGGATTCAAAATCCCGTTCTGGCAACAGAGTGAGAGTTCGATTCTCTCTCCGGGCACAAAAAAACCGACTTTTGTCGGTTTTTTATTTGATTTTTCTTAAATTTTATTATATTCTTATAAAAATAACTAAGCTTATATTGGACTTTTCCCCAAAAATCCTGGAACCTTAAAAACAAAGGAGAAAAAACATGCAGACTATTCCAGAACAAACATTAAAACTATTACTTGGAGAAAACACCCCCGCAGTTAAAGGAATATTACCCAAAAAACCCTCATACATCAAAAGTATTACCGTATCACATCTAACCAATGATTTCCTGAACACAAGCCTGGCCGGTGGTAAAAAATTATTAAAAAAATGTTTATACGTCGTACGTAATAATTTCCTGTACCCAGTATCACCCAAATCAACCATGACGGTTCGTGAAGCCCTTAAAGATGAAGACTTAAGCCGTGTACAATATGTTGTTTTGTGCACAAGAGGTAAGCCAGGCTCTAAGTCACTTGAACTCGTTGCCATCTAGGCATTAACTACATCCTTTGTATCCTAAAAACCCCCTCATATTTTATTGCGGGGGCTTTTTATTTAAAAATAATTTACTGCATTTTCTATATGCCTTAAATCGATTCCTTCTGTAGCGGTGTCCTTTTCTATAGCAATTACGTCGATTTGATAATTACCTTTTATTTTATTATCTAAAACATATTTTTCACTAATTTTAATAAGTCTCACTTGCTTTGTTTTATTGACAGCTTCTTCTGGCAAGCCAAAGCTACGACCAGACCTAGTTTTAACTTCAATAAAAACAACTACCCTTTTCTTTTTAGCTATAATATCAATTTCTCCGTAATTATTTCTATAATTTTTTTCTAAAATTTTATACCCATTCTTTAATAAATAATCACTGGCCAAGTCTTCGCCCCATGAACCCAATTTTTGATTATTATTTTTCATATACCCCTTATATCAAAAACACCGATTGATATCGGTGTTTTTTAATTTATATAATTTTATTTTTCGAAAATCATTCCAAAGTGATACTTACCGGCATTAAAATCTTCGATAAGCTCTAGCCCTAGGCTATGCATTACTGCCCTGGTGTCATTTTTATTAACTCTATATTCAGGGGCTGGGCCTAGTCCACTGCATCCTTCTTTCCAATCAACAATAATAACCCTGCCTCCTTTTTTTAACAATCGAATAGACTCCTTTAACATCTCTGTATGTTTTCTTGATTGAAACAAAGTATTAACAAGTAAAACTACATCTAATGAATCTGGTGGGATATCAGTAGATCCAAACATTTCTAAATTAGACCAAATTGATTTTACATTTCTTATCCCTTCTGTTTCGCAGTTAAGAGAAATATTTTCTAAAGCATTTCGCCTAATATCAACTGCATAAACTACCCCCCTTTGCCCCACTAGTTCTGCTACCGGAAAAACAAAATGACCCTTAACACCACATCCAAGATCTCCAACTAACATTCCATCGGAAATATTGGCCTTAGTTAATATAAGTTGCGTATCCATAAGCTGGCTTCCGCCAAAAAATCTATCCATCATAATGGGTTTTATTATTTTATGATATAATTATATTATAACATAAAAATCAAAATATGCTAAACCAAAAAGAAAAAAATATTTTGCTCAAAATAGCAAGAGGCGCTCTGGAAAATTATTTTGAAGAAAAATCTTATATATATAAAAGTAGATTAACAAAAAATTTGAAGAAAAATTTAGGAGCCTTTGTAACGTTAAAAAATAAAGACAATCTTAAGGGTTGTATTGGTTATACCTCCTCTGACGACCCTCTTTATAAAACTGTTTCCGACCTTGCCAAACAAGCTGCCTTTAATGATTCAAGATTTAATAAACTAACCTCCAACGAGCTGGCTAAAATTAAAATAGAAATTTCTGTCTTAACCGAACCAAAAAAAATAAATTCTGTAAAAGAAATAGAGTTAGGTCGCCATGGAGTAATAATTGAACAAGGACATAAAAAAGGATTGTTTTTACCTCAAGTAGCAACTGAAAATAGCTGGGACCTAAAAACCTTCATGGACTACTTATGCGAACATAAAGCCGGTATCCCCAAAGAAGACTGGAAAAATGGTAAAGCAGATATTTATACTTTTGAAGCTATAGTGTTTTCGGAGTAAACCATTATTGACAAAATATAAAATTTATAGTGTAATAATACATCAACATAAACATAAAAAAGCACATTACAATTTAAGGGGATTATAATGAAAACAACTAGCGGTAATAAGGCATTAACTATTATTTTATTAATACATATTTGTTTTTTCGGATTAAATTTTATTACTTATTGCATAGATGGATCTAGTGATTTATGGGGGCTTCTAATTGCATTGATTATTTTTGATTTTATTGCACTTATATTTAGGACTAAAAATAAAAAGGGTAAGGAAAAAGAGAAAAAAGGGAAAACAGCTGGTGGTAATAAGGCATTAACTTATATTTTAATACATGTTTTGGTTTTCGGATTTAATATTATTGTTTATTGCAAAGATGGATTTCGTGATTTATGGGGTACGCCAGTCATATTTCTAATTGCATTGATTATTTTTGATTTTATTGCACTTATATTTATGGCTGAAAATGAAAGTAAAAAGGATAAGGAAAAAGAGAAAAAAAGAAGAAAGAGAAAAAAAGAACAGCTAATATCCCAAAAAATTGGTAACATAAAAATAATTTTTAAGGATATTGAAGAATACATAAAATATGAAAATTTTTATGATTTGTTTTTTCTATCCAAAAAGGCAAAAAAGGAGATAAATACATTACCTAACGATGCTACAAAGCTATCGCTAGATAAACAACTAAAATCATACCGAAATCAGGCAATAAAATCCAACCCAGAAATAATGATACTCTGGGAAAAAATGCGTTTTAATGAAAATATACTATCACTAAAAGAAAGAGAAGTTGAAATAATAGAGGAGAACGGAAACCTTGATGAAATTTCAGAGATATTAAATAGAATAGCTGACACACAAGATGAAAGATTTAAACATCAAGCAATATCAAGACTTCTTGATACAATGAGAGGAGGTACCGCTGTTAAAGTAAAAATAGAAAAATAAAGTAACTAAACAAAAAGACCAATTATTACGAAAGTAGTATTGGTCTTATTTTATTTTCAAAAATTTTTACCAAATTAAAAAGGACGACCTCGATTTTCTGAGATCGTCCTTTTGATTATTAGCTAACCTTTTTCAGGTTAGACTTGTTTTTCAGTCGATGGAGCAACATCTTCTTCAATCAATGGAGTAATATGTTCCTCAATTAATGGGGTGACATGTTTGCCCCATAAGCCTTTGCACACAGGCCAAAAGATTTTATCCAGACTCTTTTCTCTGGGCCTATTTTTATGGGCCTCATCCTTTGCTTCTTGAATTTCTCCTAGGGCTTGAAGACTGATATCAAGCATTTTCTTTATTTCCTTAACATCAGGCCTCTTTTTATCGTCGGCACTGTACTCCAATAACAGTTTTTCATAATGATCAATATCATTTATATATTTCTGCTCGGCGCCGGCTCTTTCTATCTGATAAACAGTCGCTATTACATATTTACTTATAGCTCTGTTATACCTGTAAGTAGAAGTGATAGTCTGACTAGAAATCTGACCAGTTCCCAAGAGGAATATTACAGCAGACGATTTAATCAAATATACAGAAAAAACGATAATCAATGCTGGATAGGCCAATCTCTTTCGCCAAGCAATGCTCCTGTAAAATACAAGCATTAAGACAGCAATTGTTCCAACGAAAAGGAAAAATGGCCATAACTGTGATTGCATCTCGATATTGTTGTAGATATCTTTGAAAGAATCTTTACCCAGGTAACTGACACCTGTATTTAAATATCTATCATAGACAACAAGTGAAATTGCTATTGCAAAACCAAGCGGCAATGCTACAAAGCTTTGAAATCCATCTTCCCAATAAGATAAAAACCAGATAGCCAAAAGACCTATTATATAAATACCGATTCCTATTAACATATAATTGGACAAAGGGGTATTTTCCGGAATCTTTTCCCATACATATGAAAGGAAGATAAGGCCGTAAAAACCGATTACAGTTTTTCTTTCTTTACCCTGAGTAGACTCTTTTATGAAAGAGTCTATAAAGAATAAACCAATTAAAACCAAAATACCCATCAAGATAATACTAGTATAACCACTCGGCATTTTTTCAATTGGGCCACTGAAAATACCTGCTATAATGCAAGATATCACAAATATAGCTAGGCCTTTTATAAACCGAATAATATTTGTAGGTAGTCCTTCGGTAAGAAGTTCTTTCCAAGATACACCTGGCTTATCCATAACCCATGAACCAAGAAGAATCTTGGCTAAAGCTAAGGATGCAATAACTATAATAAAATATGTTGAAGTCATTTTGTATTCTCCTTGCTATTTATTTTGATTATCGTGAATATCAGAAATTCCGAGATATATTATCCAATCAGATACCTCTTTCTTAGCTGTCTTATAAGCTAATTTTATCTCTTTAACAGATTTATCGTTCAAATCTGTTTTTAAAATATCTTCTTGAATAGAATCTTCATTAACGCCCAGGGCCTTTTGATAAACATCTAGACCAGAAGAAAAAACTTTCTTTGTCTTGCTCAAATCGACCAAAACTGTTTTTGTTGTTTCTTCTTGTGAATCTGGATCATCTTCCGAACCTGTTTCTTCTTTTGGCTTTTCTTTTTTAGGAAGATTAGCCAGACGAGGGGTTATTTTCAAAAAATCCTTATTGGGCTTAACATTGCTTACAGTTACAATAAGTTTTTGTTCGCTAAAATTTCCAGCAGAAGCCACCGTAGATATATAATCTGTTAGTGGATTGAAATGTTCATTATTGTAATAAATCCTCAACATAACATCTCCGGCTGCTAGCATAGTAAGTTGGGTACTTTTTCCAACTATTTTCTTTTCTGTTCTATCAAAGGTTGTAGAAACTGTAATAAATACTGTTTCGCTCCAAGGCTCAAAAAAGTCTCGGTAACTACCTTTTTCCGTTTGAACAAAAAAACATCCTTCGGTAACCTCAATTAAGACTACTCCTTTTTTAACGGGAAAAGATTGAGTTGAGACATTATAATCTCCGCTGAGAGCAACTTTATATGACGAATTATCGTCTTTAAATAACCCCCAAAGAATAACCACGCAGAGAAGTAAAACAACTCCGCCTGCTATCCACTTTAATTTCTCCTTCATATCTATCGTTGAAATCATTTCTTTTTCCTCCCAATAAATTCATGAATAATATTACCAAAGATATCAAAAAGGATATATGAGGTTGCCGTGAGACCTTCACCGCCACTCTTCTTTCCTTTACTCTTTGTTTTATCTTTATAACCTTGAATAATGTCTCCGGCCATTTCAGGAACTGCCACGAACATAAATACAGCGAGAAAGGCTGTGAAAAATATCACAAAAAACATTTTACTAAATACCGCCTCTATCCTACCATATTCAATTGGCAGATGATTTCTCATAAAAAGAGAGATCCATGTTTTTGCGACCTCAGGAGTATCACTAGATATCCCGGTTAATGTTGCTGGTGCTTTGCGGTAAGTACTAGGCATGCTGTTGTTGGTCATAAACCTTGCTTTCAATACTTCATAGGACTTTAACTCATCCAGTTTATCCTGAGCTACAATAGTCGCCCTAGAACCTTCTAAGGCGTAATAACTATGGGGTTTAAAAACACCTACAAATGCAAAGCCTAAACAAACAACCACAACAGCTACCCAAGCAAGTGGAATAAATTTTGGGTAATAATTCTTATCTGATAATTCCTCAAGAGTGAATAATAGCGAAGCTATTCCTGCTAACCAAAAATAAGCTAGAATAAGCCTACTCTTAAGTTCCGGCAAGTAAGCAATGCTAATTATAATTGCTAACAACAAGAATAAAATACTTACTATTTGCCACCACTTATGGCTTTTAAGTCGTTTAGACATAAGCCAACTAATCAACATGCATAAAGACAATCGAAAATAAAGATTGTTACCAACAGAGATTAAAAACCAACAGAAGAGACCGGCCAATGCAATGCCAAAAATAAACATTCCTAACCTTTTTGTGAATCCTTGGTTACGACCCTTAACTGTCTTTTCCGAATCTATAACTTTTTTCCCTTTTTTATCTTTAACATCTTCTTCTACCCCGTCTTTTACTATCCTTGTCTTATAGACCGGCTTATCATCCCAATTTTTCTTCCATTTTTTATAGATTCCGGAATTAATCCAAGATAACTTTATTGTCAAATAAAGCAATTGAATCTGTATCCATGGATGATCCCAAAAATCTGCCAAAAATCCCATAACCTTCTTCATAAAATCGTTCATTTCTTTTTCCTCCGTTTTAACTATATTAATCTTAGTTTTTGTTATTTTTCTATTCAATTGTAAGGTTCTGCCCTGTAAATAAGCACTGTTGCTTAATTCAGAGTTAATAGAAAAGTATAGCATATTTTGGCTTTTTTGTCAATGTAAAAATGCAATTTTTTCAAATAAAAAATACCCGGAAATATCCGGGTATTTTTTGTATATTTTTTATTATTTTAACCTTGTCCCATTATTTTATTATAACCAATACTGTTTTTTATTTCACCAACCTTAGCTAAAAGTGTTTTTATTTTCTGACTATCTTTAAGGCCCTGCTCAACTTCACCACGAAGTAAATAATCTCTTATATTCTCATGCTCACCGGGAGAACCTATGATGTCAATAAACTTCTTAGTATACTTAGTTAATTTATCTTCTGTAGCGTTTTCAGCGCCTACTAGTTCATGACCAAAGTCACCTCTTAAAACATTTTTAGCTAAATTCTTTCCCATCTCTGGCCAATCTTTATGAAAGTATCCTCTGTCACCGAAAAATAAAAAGTTTTTACCATACATTTTTTTGACTGTTTCATTTACTACCTTTTCTGCTTTAGGCAAAAATTCATCTTTAATTTTTAATATTTCAATTTGTACCTCTTTCATCTTTCCAAGACTATCACTATTTAAAATACTATATTCTTTATTCAAAAATTCCCAAGCACCCCTAGCCTCCATGTCTCCGGCTAAAGCTTTATCTGCCAATTCTCCCAAAATTTCTGCTTGATCTGTTGATTCTATTTCTCTAAAATTTATATCCTCTAAAAAATTATTTAGCACATCGTCATCATCGCCATCCAAGTGAGCAAACTCATTAATTATACCCTCGGCTGTTATTGTTTTAATTTTCTCTGGGGAAATCTCGGGCGTCTGATCGGTTGCCAAAACAACAACCTCTTCCTTAGGTGTTATTACCTGAGATAACTCTTCTGCTTTATTAACCATTTCACTATCAGAAAAATTTTTAACTGTATCCGATGCACTATCGTGCCCTTCAAGACCAGTTTCAACTTCTCCCACCTTTTCTAAACCTTCTGATTCTATTATATCTTTCCAACTATCCTGACTAATATCATCTAGATGCGCAGCTGCTCCTTTCTGCAAAATTCCCTTTTCCCATAATCCATCAGCATGATAATGAAGGCTTTTCACTATTTCATTAAAAGTTCCATAATCCTTAATATTAAGTTCACCTGTTTGAGGATTCCATTCTACTGCTCCTTTAAAGGTTTCTGCATCAACCCCTGGAGCGCCGTGACCTTCTGCTAAACGAACCAAATTAGCGGCAACATTTAAGCTCTTAGCACCTTCTTCCTCACCAAAAACCTTATCGGCTCCTAAGACATCCTCCATTGAATCAACTGACATCATATGAAAAACTCTCTCAAGTTGAGCGGGAACCTTACCCTCACCTAGCTTTAAGGTAAAATTATCCTTTAAACCTAAAACCTCTTCTGGTTTTTGCTGGGCCATTACTTCTTCGTCCTTAGCTGGCTCACCCCCATCTATTGTTGTTTTTTGACCATCCTCAGATTCCTGTGGGACATCTGCTTTTTCCTCTTGCCGAGGTAAAACAGGGTCTGCCTTCTCTTTATCAATGACCTCTTGATTATTATTACTGGTACTATCTGTTGAATCAGGGATTGATTTTTCTATTGTTTTTTCAGCTGGTAAAGAAGAAGCAACTGGTTGATTTTTTTTAAATTCTAAAAATGTTTCGTTAATTAAAACTTTGTTCTCTGGTGATTTTTGTTCTAAAAATGGCAAATAATCATCGGGCATATATCCCCTTTTACTCAACTCACCCATAACTTCCTTCAGCTGTTCTTGGTCAATATTTTTTATATCTAAACCCTTGCCTTTTAAAATACCCCCTAAGTCTTCTGTCATCTTGTTTAATTTCATTTCCTCGGGACTTGGACCAGTAGCTTTTACCTGTTCGGTTTCATCAATATTTTTGTCTTGTGTATTCTTTGGTGGATTTTCTTCTTGGTCCGGGATACTAGTATCTGTATCTTCCATGTGTCCAGCGCCAAAATCAACTGCTTGCTCTTGTTGAGCCGGAACAGATTCTTGTTGAGGCATCTGTTTAATTTCTGCCTCTGAACTACTTGAATCACCTGGAACTTCTACTGTATCACCTTTTCCTTCCCACCACCCCATATATTCTCCGCCCATTCTAATTCCATAACCAGCAATGGCAAAGGTACTAGCAATTGCAACTCCCTGCATTGTTTTTTTATTAACATATTTTCTTTTAGACTTATCTATCTTTTTATCTTGCCCTACTAAAAATTTATCTAACTCTTTATTTTCTTCTCTGTATTTTTTATCGGTAGAAATATCATAGGATGCAATCAATGACTTTGCCTTACTTATTTGTTGTATTAATTCATATTGATTAGCCAACCTGTCAGCACCTGATCCAAAATTAACAGTCCCACTGGCAATCTTCTCTTCTGCATCCTCAATGTGAAACTTTAAAGACTCTTTCATCTCGCTCCTTGCATTGTCATTTATACCATTTGATTGCAATTCTTCAATTAAACTATCAAAAGATGTATTCAAATAAGATGCATCAACATAATTACCATGTTCTAAGAAAAATTCTTGCTCTTTTTTTTCTAGTTTTTTTAATTTATCTTTATTTACTTGCAATTTAAGTTGTAATTCGCTATTTTCGTGTGGAGTTAAATTATTCTCTCCTGAATTATCAAGCTTTTCGTTATCTTCTTTTATTTCTTTTTTTAAACTCCCTATATTTTCAACAATATCTTTTCTAAATTTAGCGTCTTTTTCTTGGCTTGATTTAAAATCTTCTCTTCTAGCTGAAACTGCTTTTTCAACTACCTCTTCCTTGGCTCTTCTTCTGGCAAAGATTCCACCTGGCACAGCGGCAATTCCTGCTGCTGCTACAGGAGCTGCTGCTACCCCCAACAAACCAACAGCAGTCGCCCTCGCAATATAACCACCTGCCATATACAAACCTCTTTCTGTGGCAATTTTTGCAAAAGCTTTATTCCAAATAGTTTTATCCCTAATATTTTTAAGTTGTTCCTCTACCTCTGGGTTTGAATTTAAAAATTGATTAACTGTAATTTTTTCATCAATATTATTCATATTTAATGCAGCTTTTTTAGCTTTCTCTGTTTGAGATCTTAAATCTAGCATTTCACCTCTAGCACTTTTATATTTTTCTTTTATTTCATCAAATTGTTTTTTATGCTCTTGGGCTGCCTCTGGCAAAGACCATTCATAAGGAATACCGCTGTATTCATGGGCTACCTTGTTAAATTCTTTAATTTTTTCTGCATCTCTTTTGTCAAAATTTGCTGGCGCTTTCATATAATGAACCTCTATACTACCATCATCCCTTATTTCCGCATCAGGCCCATATTCTTTCATACCTAAACTTAACTCTCTTAAAATCTCCTGATGTTTTTCTATTCCACTCGAATCAATATTTTCTACTTCACCTTTTTCTAATTTATCAATTTGATATTTTTTACTAATACCCTTCCAAACTCTTTTTAAAAATCCACTATTAGCAACCTCTTTGTTATATTTTTCACCAGCCACCTCTTGAACCCTCCCTAAAGTAACTTGCTTAAAGTTTTCCAATAATAAAACTTTCTGCCCATCAGAAAGTTCTTTATAGTCTTCTATTTGATTTTCTAAATCTTGCTCACTAAATCCAAAATCCTCCCATTCTTTAAAGGTATTATTTTCTGAATCATCAATATTTTTTTCAAATTTATCAAAAATTTTACCTATAGTTGAATCTTCTAAGGCCATAATTTTTTATTTTTAAAACACTTTAAATAACTTAGCCAGGAACATTATATAAATAAGAACAAACATTGCTCCTTCATAATTATAAATTTTATGTGACATTCCCGAAAAAATATAAAGAAAAGTTGCCATAACTAAGAATGGCAGGGCAATTAATGTTACCTCTGGTCCAACCTGAAGCGGACCAAAAAAAGTTGCTATTCCAACAACTAATGAACCATTAAAAAGATTGGATCCAAAAATATTACCTATAGCTAAGTCTCCATTACCATTGCCAGCGGCTCTAATTGTAACTGCTAACTCAGGAAGCGATGTGCCAATAGCAATTGCCGACAAAGAAATTGCTGCGGTTGTAATCCCTAAAATAGCAGACAAGGCCAAGGCAGAAGTAACAGTGTATTTAGCGCCTAAAAATAAAAAAATACAACTCAATATAATAATTCCAATCAACTTCCATTCCATCTTTCTTTCAACTAATTTTTCTTTTGTTTCTTTAAACTTTTTATTAAGCTCTTCGGCCACTGTGTCGTGACGACTTTTATATAAATAGATCATATAAACAACATAAACAACAAGCGCAATTAATCCCTCAAAAATATTAACTACCCCATCCCAAGAAACCATAATCACAAGAATAATAGTCGAAGCAGCTAAAAGTGGTAAATCGAGATGCAGGATGTCTCTATCTATATTAAGTTTTCTAACGGCAATAGCCGTAATACCAACTACTAATAAAATATTAGCTATATTTGAACCAACCACATTACCAATAACCATCTCACTAGAATCATTAAGCATGGCGATAATAGAGGTTATAAGCTCGGGCAAAGATGTCCCAAGGGCAACAATTGTTACGCCAATAAAAAAAGGTGATATCCCTAAAATAAGGCCCACCTTCTCTGAGGCATCGATAAAAAAATCAGCCGATTTAACCAATACAAAAAGGCTAACTATTAATACAACAAGCCAAAAACCTATCATCATATATTAAAAAATAATGGTCATTAATTTAAAAAATGACATTGTGTTAATAAATAAACTGAACACCTTAATTATACTTTTTTTTAGCGCTGGTGTCAATCATTGTAAAAACAAAAAAACCTGATAGAATAAGCATATGAGCAAGAAAAAAAATACAATCAAAGCACTTCTTCTTTTTTCCGGTGGCCTAGACTCAATATTAGCCACAAAGATCTTAGAAGATCAAAATATTAAGGTAGATTTATACTCGTTTACCAGTTTTTTCTTTGATGAAACCGAAGCAAAACAATCGGCAAAAATTTTAGGAAAAAAATTAAAGATAATTAACTTATCAAAAAAACATTTAAAAATAGTTAAAAAACCAGACTATGGTTATGGAAAAGGATTAAACCCTTGTACTGATTGCCACCTACTTATGATTAAGGAAGCAAAAAAGATATTTAAAGAAAAGAATTATGACATATTAGTTACCGGCGAAGTTGCTGGCCAGAGACCGATGAGCCAACAGTCTCAACAGCTTAAATTAATAGAAAAAAAAGCTGGTTTAGAAAATAAAATTCTACGACCACTTAGTGCTTTAATTTTAGATGAAACAAAATTTGAGCATGACGGGCTAGTTGATAGAAAAAAATTATATGGAATTTCTGGCCGATCTCGTATCACACAAATAAAACTAGCTAAAAAATTTAAAGTTAAAGGCTACCCCCTACCGGCTGGTGGTTGTATTTTAACGGAACCAATTTTTGCTAAAAATTTAAAATCAATAATAGACTATAAAAAAATAGATGCAACCGACATTGAACTACTGCGAGCTGGGCGAGTTTTTACAGACCACGAAACAAAAATAATTATTGGGAGAAAATTTAAAGAAAATTTAAAGATTAATAGGCTAGCTAAAAAAGACGACATCTTAATAGAAGCTAAAGATATCCCGGGACCACTAACTATCATTAGATTTTATACAAAACTAAATCAGAACGAAAAAAATAAAATTATAAAAAAAGCTGCCAAATTAACTAAACACCACTCGACAAAAACCAGAAATTTAGATAAAGTTAAGTTGTGCTATTGGCATAAAGGAAATAAAAAAAATTGTAAACTAACATATGCATAAAACACGACTGCTTGAATTTAAAAATAAAAATGGAAATTTAATAAGAGGTGTTTTTGTTGAACCAAAAAAATTTAATAAATGCGTTATTTTTATTCATGGCTTTGAAGGAACCTCTTCAACGGATAAAAAATTTAAAATTATCTCAGAAAAACTGGCAGAAAAAAATATATCCTCCCTAAGATTAGATTCTCTTGGGTGCGGACTCTCGGAAGGAAACTTTAGAAACATGACAGTTAAAAATCAAGTTGAGGAGTTATCCTTGGCAATCAAAAAAATAAAATGTAAAAATATTTCAATTATTACTCATAGCTTAGGTTCTTGCGTTGTGGCTGAATATTTAAAAAACAATAAAAACATTTTTGATAGTATTATTTTTATCTCCCCTGCTTTAAGCCAAAATGATTTACTACGATACTGGTTTGTAAAATCTTCCAATAAAAATAAGAATATTACCTGGAAAAATTATAAAAAATATCTTGACGAAAAAGATTTTCAAAAAAACTATAAAAAGAAAGGACTATTAACTAAGGAGAACTATTTCCCGTATAATTATTTTAAAGAAAATCAAAATAAGGATTATTCAGAAAACTTTAATGAGAATGTTTTATGTATAGTTGGCGACAAGGATGACGTTACACCAATTGAAAGTATTAAAGTAAAATTTAAGAACCAAATCGTTGTTAAGGGCGGCGACCACGATCTCAGAAGACCTAATATGGAAAAACAATATTTAAATAAAGTTATAAAATTTATAAACGACGTAGAGTGATAGAAATAAGAAAATAAATATTTTATTATTTCCGAACCGAGCCCTCCTGCAATGCTGTAGCAACTGCGGGCAGGGGGTTTATATTATTTTGAGCTAATATATAACAATAAAAAAGTCTCAAACAATCATTAACCCAAACGAATGGAGGTACTAAATGGCAACACGCGATCTTGGACAAAGCAATTGTCCACATGAAACAGTAAGAACCGAACAAGTAGTCCATCATAATGAAGGTGGAAAAGAGGTTATTATTGAAGACCAACGTGCTGAATTTGATAGACGATTTTGTGCTGATTGCAACAAATGGCTGGGTGACACTAAACTGCGCCTAGAACCAATACTGATTGCATGCTGTTAATTGGCTTTTACGAACGTTCCCTAGGGTTAAGGAAAAAATTCCTTGACCCTATTTTATTTTGACAAAATATTATATACTGAATAATATTAGAATATTGTTTATAACTAAAAATATTATGTTGAATTACGAAAACTTAAAAAAAGATGATTCAAAAATTTTTGACGCGCTAGAACGAGAAACAAAAAGACAATCAGAGGGAATGGAGCTGATTGCTTCGGAAAACTATGTTTCTAAGGCCGTGCTTGAAGCCATGGGAACAATTTTTAATAATAAATATTCTGAAGGATATCCGGGAAAAAGATATTATGGCGGGCAAGAAATTGTTGACATCGTAGAAAACCTAGCCATCGAAAGAGCAAAAAAACTTTTTAATGCCGAACACGCTAATGTTCAACCACTGTCAGGCTCTCCGGCTAATGCCGCTGTTTATATGGCCTTTTTAAAACCAGGTGATAAGGTCTTGGGATTAAAACTTGATCACGGCGGACACTTATCCCATGGACATCCAATAAATTTCTCTGGAATATTATATAATTTTGTTCAATATGAAGTTGATGATAAGACTGGAAAAATTGACATGGAAAAAGTTAGAGAAATAGCACTAAAAGAAAAACCAAAAATGATTGTAGCTGGGTATAGCGCCTATTCACGAGAAATTGAATGGGAAAAGTTCAAAGAAATTGCCGACGAAGTTGGAGCCTACACATTTGCCGATATCGCTCATACCGCTGGATTAATCGCCGGAAAACAAATGAAAAATCCCGTTCCCTTCTTTGACGTTGTAACTACTACAACTCATAAAACTCTTCGAGGTCCAAGGGGCGCAATGATAATGTGTAAAGAAAAGTTTGCAAAAAAAATTGATCGGGCAGTCTTCCCCGGAATGCAGGGCGGACCACATGAACATATAATTGCAGCCAAGGCTGTTGCCTTTAAAGAAGCCTTAAACCCAAGCTTTACTAAATATGCTGTTCAAGTTATTAAAAACTCAAAAACCTTATCTGATGAAATGATTGATCTTGGTTATCGAGTTATTTCAAATGGAACAGATAACCACTTAATAGTAGCGGATATGACCAGTAAGGGACTAAGCGGGAAAGAAGCCGAAGCGCTCCTTGATAAAGTCGGAATCTCTACATCAAGGTCCACAATCCCAAATGATCCAAATCCTCCAATGAATCCATCTGGCGTTAGATTAGGAACAGCTGCTATTACAACTAGAGGAATGAAAGAAGAAGAAGTTAAAAAAGTTGCCAGTTGGATAAACGAAGCAATTGAAAATAAAAATAATGATGAAAAATTAAAAGAAATAAAAAACCAAGTAAAGGAGTTGTGCTTACAATTTCCCTTACCAACAAACTAAATGATTTTACGCGGAGATAAATTGGCAAAAAAAATTAATAGCAAAACCAAGACGGAGATTAAAAAGCTAAAATTAAAACCTGGCTTAGCTGCTATTTTAGTTGGCAATAATTCCGCCAGTAAACTTTATGTTTCTATAAAAAAAGAAGAGGCTAAAAAAACTGGTATTAATTTTTATGAATATCACTTTTCTGAAAAAATTAAAGAAAGTGAAATATTAAATATTGTTGACCTGCTTAATAAAGATAAAAACATTCATGGTATTATTGTTCAGTTACCACTGCCTAAAAATTTTAATACCGATAAAATCATCCAATCAATTGATCCCAAAAAAGACGTTGATGGGTTCCACGGGGAAAATACAAAAAAACTTTTAGCCAATAAACCATTTGTAGTTTCCCCTCTTATTGCTGGATCAATTGAACTAATAAAAGCAACTGGGGAAAAATTAAATGGAAAGTCGGCAGTCATTGTTGCTAAAAATAAAATATTTGCTGAACCACTTAAAGTGATGCTTAAAAAAGAAAATATTAATCCTGCTTGGATAAAAGAATTAAAAAAAGAACATACTAATAAAGCTGATATAGTTATAATGGTTCTTGGTAAAAAATATGCCCTAAAAGAAAGTATGGTAAAAAAAGGAGCAATAGTAATAGACATTGGAATAAATAAATTTAAAGGAAAAACAGTTGGGGATGTTGATTTTGATAAAGTTAAAAACAAAGCTGGTTATATTACCCCCGTTCCACGTGGCATAGGCCCAATGACTGTTGCTATGCTTTTAAAAAATACTTTGAAGTTAGCTAAAAAGAATTGACAAAAACGATAAATTATAATACATTTAAATATCAACTTAAAATAAAAAACTTCTCTATAAAGGGAGGTTTTTTAAAACGCTCATTCCAACCAAGGAGGAAATTTAGATGGAAAAAAACAGAAGTCAATTTAGAGGCTTTGGAGTAGCCATGGTAACTCCATTTAGAGATGGCAAAATTGATTGGCCCGCACTGGATAAATTAATTGAAATGTTGATACAAGGCGGGGTTGATTTTATTGTTCCCTGCGGAACAACTGGGGAATCCCCCACCCTCTCAAGCGAGGAACATATTAACGTAATTGTAAAAACCGTTAATACGGTTAAGGGACGAGTTCCTGTTTTAGCCGGTACCGGCTCAAATAACTTTTCTGAAGCATTAGAGATGACCAAACTTGCAAAAGCAAGTGGGGCCGATGGCGCCATGGTAGTTGTACCCTACTACAGCAAACCAACTGAAACCGGAATAATTATGCATTATGACAAACTTGCCAATGCAGTTGATCTGCCGATTATTCTTTATGACATTCCCGGAAGAACTGGGATTAAAGTTTCATCTAAAACAATTATTTCGATGGCAAATGCCGGCGTTATTCATGGCTTAAAGTGGGCCAGCGGAGATCTTCATCAGCTTGAAGATGTTTTAGCAGGTTGCCCCGATAACTTTGATATTTTATCTGGTAATGACGACCAAACACTCGATCTAATGATCCGTGGTGGTCACGGAGTAATTTCAGTGATTGGAAACATTCTTCCAACCAGATTTAAAACTTTCATAAGACTTATGCAAGCAGAACTTTGGGGTAACTCCAAAAATACGCACATGAATATGATTAACTTCATGAGACTAATGTTTATTGAATCAAACCCTGCACCAGTTAAGGCAGCATTATCCTTAATGTATCCTGACATTTTTACCTCGGAACTCCGACTGCCGATGTGGAATCTGACAGGAGAGAATCTTGAAATTCTCCGCAATGAATTAAATGATAACGACCTTTTATAAATTCTATCGCTAATTAGAACAAAAAAAGCCATCCCTTTTACAGGAATGGCTTTTAAAATTTTAAATTACTTTTTTCTCATAAAAAATACCAAAAACCTTAACGGGGTCTCACCCTTGCTAGTTTTCATTATTTTTATTATTTCAAAATCCTGACCAAAAATACTTTCTATCTCTTGAACATCAAAAAGCCTACTAACATGATTATTCTTCTTAAGCCACCTACGACCAATTGGTGGGGTAAATTTATGAAGCTTACCAGAATCAACGCTAAAAACTTTTAAATAAAAATATCCCCCTGGTCTCAATATATTATTTAAGATATTTAAATATTCTTGCCACTGGTATTTTCTTAAATGATGAAAAAGCCCGGAATCAATACAAACCTCAAATTCATTTTTTTTGTAATTTTTTTCTAAAAAGTCACCTTCTTTTAAGTCTATCTTTACTTTATTTAATTTACCATTCATTTTAGATAGCTTTATAGCTTCTGAAGAAATTTCTATTCCAAACAATTTAAACCTACTCTTAGCTAAAGCAACCGCGTTTCTAGAATTACCACAACCAATATCTAGCACCTTTCCCGCGACTCTTTTTTTCTTAAGAATTTTAATAAAATCAAAAATTTTGGGGTCAGGAACCTCGGAACTAAAATGAGTTTTATCAAAAGAAAATCTACCTTTTAGATTTTTCCAAAATTTTTCATAAAAATCTGTTTCTATTTTTTTGTATTTTTCCTTAGTCATCATATATTGACATTAGCTTATATATATAATAGTATAATATTATTCGTCTACAAGCAAAAGTTAACCTGCGGGTGTCGTATAGTGGTAGTACAGGGGTCTCCAAAACCTCTAGCGGGGGTTCGATTCCCTCCACCCGTGCCGAGCAAAAAAACAGCCTTAAGAGGCTGTTTTTGTATTGACTTTTTTAAATATTTATAATATATTTATTTATCGACCTTTTACAAAAATATTTTTTAACCTTACGCCAAGGAGATTTACAATAATTATAATAAAAGAGGAGAAAACAATGAACACGCATAATAAAAAAGTGGAACAAATAAGACAAGCACTTGCAAAAGTTAAACATTTTCCGGAAACTGATGAAGAATTTCTGGCAACTCTTAATTTTTATGTTATATGCGCCCAAAGTTGGACAACGCAAAAATTAGGGTATGCCGGGTCGCTTGGACCTGTGCCGATTGGCACTAAAATTGATCAAGAAAAGGTAGAAGCTGAAATTCAAAATTCTCCTTTTTTTAAAATCATTTCCCTTCATCTTACCCATATGTCTAAAAACCTTAAACTGTGCCCTCACCCAGAAGATGACAAAAAGGGATTTAAAAAATGGTTTGAGGCAACGGCGAAAAAATACGGCTCCAAGGCAAGATATCACCCACTTTTTAATCTGGTAAAAAAGATAGAAAATATTATTGCGAAATAATCATACCCCCGTACAGTAAATAAACTGTGCGGGATTTTTATTTATTAAATACTTTCAACCATCTTCCACGTCTTAATCACCCCCTCAAAGGTGTTCCATCCTAATCCCTCATCCCGTGCAGATTAAAAATACGTTTAATATTAGACGTATTTTTTTATTAAAATAAAAACGGACTAGATTAATTCTAGTCCGTAAGCATCACATAAAGTGTAATTTTTTAAAAATTTCTTACAATTCTAATTATTTATACCCTTCCCTTAATTCAGCAAAGTAGCCACAGCTTTTGTTTTCACAAGAAGATAAAGTAACATGGCGCCAAGAATGTATCCCGTCAACCAACTTCTCACACCATCTAATGATAGTAGCGGTTTCTTCTTTACATTTTCCACATATATTATTCCTACTTTCTGAACCTAATAAACCGTCCATATTATCATTTTTTTCAGCGTAAAAATCACACTCACTACATGAGGCTACATATACATCACAATATGCCGCCGCATCCTCTGATCTTTCTACTTTTTTAATCCTTACGATTTCTCTTTTGCATTTCGGGCATGCAACTTTTTCTTTTACTGTTTCCATAATCTTTACTCCTTTACGTCTAATTATTTTTATTAAAAGTCTAATCAAAGACTTTTTCCCCTTAATTGTGAACGATCAAAAAACTTATACTTTATCGTATAATAAATTAAATTTTTGTCAATTAAAAAACCGCCTTTTAGGGCGGTTTTTTTGGTGCTCTCGGCAGGAGTCGAACCTACATCTAATCCTTAGGAGGGACTTGTTCTATCCATTGAACTACGAGAGCAAGGCGTAAAAAATAATCTTTACCCTGGTTAAATGCATAGCAATTTTTAATTAAAAAAATTATTTAACAGGGTTTACTTTTTAAACTAAATCGGCTAATATAATAACAACGTTTAAATTATTAATAATTTATAAAAACTATGTTTAAAAACAAACAAATAGACGAAAAAGAGATTGAAACAATTATCGGTCCTTCGGTAAAGGTTAAGGGCAACTTTATAACTAAGGGGAGCATGCAAATTGACGGCGAACTTGAAGGCACCTTAAAAATTGGCAATGACTTAATCGTCGGTGAAGGAGCGAAAATTACTGCAAATGTTAATGCTAATCGAATCATGGTTTCCGGAAGCATTAAAGGGAACCTTAAGGCTAATGAAAGCCTAGAAATTACTGACACAGCAAAAGTTGAAGGTGATATTGAATCAAAAGTTTTTTCCGTAGATGCTGGAGCTCAAATTAATGGTAGGCTTAAAATGGCCGAATTAACCGCTCAAGAAAAAAGTGAAATCATCGAAGAGGTTGAAGAAGATGACGACGAAAAGACCGAAAAATAACATTCTTATCTTATCAAAAAGATCAGTAAAAGTCAATAAGTGATATGATTTAAAATTTTAAGGGAAAAACCGCTTTCTTATGTACTATTATATATATGACTCATTTTTAAACGATAATAAATATCAAAAGATTCTACACCGCATAGAAAATAGAATCGTTGATTTAGGTATTAACGGTAAAATTGGTAGAATGTCGATGCTTATTAGTCCGGAAAAAATGGTAAGGGAAGAAATCCAAAAAGGAGCTAAGACAATTGTAGTTGTTGGCAATGACAAAACAATAGACAAGGTTCTTAGCGCTGTTGCCGAAAAAGATGTTACGCTTGGAATTATACCCGTTGGCAAAGAAAATAATATAGCGAAAATATTAGGCATTCCAGAAGGAAGTTTGGCTTGCGATATAATAAGCCAAAGAAGAATTACTAAAATAGATTTAATAAAAGCCAACGAAAAATACTGCCTATCCAATATAGCGATGGAAATAAAAAAAGGTAAAATTATTTGTGAGGACAACTATGAACTATCTTTAACATCAAAAAAAGGCAAAGTATATATTTACAACCTTGCCAATAAAAATGAAATTAAAAAAACCTTCGAAATAAAACAAAATTTAGAAAAATACCTAAATCCAAATGACGGAATGATAGATATATTAATTAAACCAAATTCTAAAAAAAGAATTAGAAAATTTTTTGGTTTTTCCAAGAAATCAAAAAACGACACAAGCATAATACCAGTTAAAGAGCTAAGCATATCGGAAAAAGAGGTCCCTTCTGCAATTTGTGATAATAGCACATCCATAAAAGCACCTCTTAAAATAAAAGTTGTTCCAAACGCTATTCAAATTATTATTAGTAAAAATAGAGAATTTTAAAATGACCAAAACATCAAATATTAAAACTAACGAAGATTCAGTTTGCCCTATTTCTTTTCATGGTGTCAATAAAAAAGTAGCTAGATTAAATGCATTTTCTACTTTTTTAATAATATGTATATATCTCTTTACCCCATTTAAATTTATAGTTGTTTTACTTGCTATAGATTTTTTTATTAGAGGTTATATAGACCCTAAAAGCAGTCCGATTAGTACAATTAATAAAAATATTATAAATTTACTAAAAATTAAATCTAAAGTCATTAATGCTGGTCCAAAAATTTTTGCAGCAAAAATTGGTTTTTTAATGGCTATTCTAATAAGTATTATTTTTTATTTTTTAAAACTGACAATTCTAGCTAGTTTCTTAGCCTACTTACTAATTATCTTTTCCCTACTTGAGTTTCTGTTTGGTTATTGTGTGGGTTGTCATATGTACTCCTTAAAACATAAATTAGTCCATCGATAAAATTTATCAATAAAAAAACCGCTCATATAAAGACGGTTTTTTTTATTTGAAAATTTTATTTAAACTATACTGGCTACAGGCTCGCTACCCTCAATCCCCTCACTAATACTAACATCATCGACAATCATCTCTTCCTCGCTTATAGATTTAACCTGACTTCTGTGAACTATAATTTCCGGGGTCATAAATTTTTTAAGCAGACCCTCTCCTTTAATGTGATATTCTAGAACTAATTGAGAATCAACTTCTAATTCAAAATTATAAACTTTACCCAATATATCACCAGATTCGTTTTTAACAGTTAATCCTATTATTTTTTTACCGCTTATTACAGCCATATTTCAAATTAAAAATTAAAAACGTAAAAATAAAATCGAATAGATTCCCGCCTTCCTGCCCGAAATGCTACGTTGCATAACGTTGCAGGCGGGCGCGGGAATGACATAAAAAGAATATTGACAACGTAAATTAATTAACTTTTAGCTTCGCTGGTTTTTGTTTCACCTGTCTTTTTAAACATTAATTTTTGTTGAGCAACCATCAAAAGAGTTGTGGCTAACCAATATAGCGTTAACCCACCGGGTAAGCTTACACCAATAAAAATAGTTAAAACAGGCATCATGTACATCATCTGCTTGTTCATTATTGCCGTCATATTCTCACTCTTAGCACCGCTAGCTTTAACTGGCTGCTTTTTATGCATTAACATTTTAGTTTGCCAATACTGAGCCGCACCTGCTAAAAATGCTAAAACCACATTTGGATCGGCAAGATTAACCCCAAAAGACATTGAATTTAAAACTTCTGGCCTGCTAATAAAAGGATAAACCATCTCTAAGCTCTCCTCCTTAAAGCCAGTTCTTAAAATTTGAAAAACTGCTATTAAAAAAGGAAGTTGAATTATAAGAGGGAAACAAGATGAAAGCGGATTAACTTTTTCACTCTTATAAAGTTCCATTAAAGCCTTAGCTTGTTCTTCTTTTTTATCTTTATACTGTTTTTTAATCTCTTCCATTTTTGGTTGTAAATCTTGCAAAGCTTTTTGAGACTTTGTAGATTTAATTGAAAGTGGAAGCAAGATTAGTTTAATAGCAATAGTAAGAAGTATAATTGCAATTCCTATATCGTTACCAGGAATAATGTTATAGAAAAAAACCAATAGGTTAAAAAGTGGTGCGTACAATAACTGATTAAATAATTCTGTCATAATTTATTTTCTTAATTAAAAATTTACAATAAGCATATCATATCAACAATCTAAACAATATGCAAGAGTTAATGAGTTTTATTATTTCCTGTAAAACTTAGCGGCTACTTCTGGCGGAACAGAATTAATCACCAGCCCACTTCCCAATTCAACTCCGGCCCAAACACTATCCCTAGGTTGAATTTTTAAATAAAAATGTTGATCTCCATCAGAAATAACTTGATGACAAAAATAGTTATAACTAAGGCCAATACTATCCAGTTTAGACAAAATTAATTTTAAAGCTTTGGCAAAAGACAAAAATTCTTTTTTGTTCAATTTTGTAATATTATCTAAATGCCTTTTAGTAAAAATCCAGGCCTCGTAATGATACTCTGATGCATAAGGAGCAAAAGCAACAACATTACTATCCTCGAATATTCTTCTTGAGCTCTTCTTTTCCTTCTCCACTATATCACAATAAACACAACTTCCTTTTTCATCTTTATATTCGCTAGCAAGTAAAAGTTCTTCTCTAACGTCTGGCGGCAAAACCTTAGTAGCAAAAACTTGGGAATGATCATGAACAACAGAAGCACCAGCCTTTGAACCTTCATTTTTAAAAACTAAAATATAATCTAAGTGATCCATTTTAGAAATACATTTTGTCCTATCAGCATAAACC
>Ga0233440_1001222_pt1 | contig 24530 bp, 21 predicted proteins | sample SI_123_September_5_FD_182791 | JGI IMG/M metagenome (GOLD analysis project Ga0233440, IMG submission 182791) | Seawater microbial communities from Saanich Inlet, British Columbia, Canada - SI_123_September2016_120_MG | ecosystem: Environmental > Aquatic > Marine > Inlet | place: Canada: British... | reverse complement strand
CAAAAATACCTTTATCCTGGATAACTCTTGCAACTAATAAGAATCTAAAAATACCATCAGTATCAACATCAACAGGTGTAAATTTGTCAGTGTCTACACCGCTTCCTGGTATTACATTACATTTATTAGAAGACACTAGCCTTTTGCTTAAAAAATAATTTCGATCTTCGAAATTTTGGAAAAAAACATGTGTTGAACAAGCTAACGACACTCTATAGAGTAACTTGACAATAGTGGTGATTAATGTTTTTTTAATAAACACAGTGCCTAACCCTGTAATATTATTAATAGAATCTATATTTAATAATTTTGCAACCATGGCGCTATAAATATTAGGCTTGATTGTAAAATTTAGAACAATATCAAATCTATTTTCTTTGTACGCTTTGTACAAAGAAAAACAAGCCTTTAAATCATCTATAGGATTTATTCCTCCCGCTTTAAAATCAACAGAAAAAAACTCAAACTCTTGTTTTAATTTATCACTATATTTACCATCTTCTGGCGCGACAAACACAACTTTGTAACTATTCTCTTTGAACTCTCTAGCAAGATTCAACCTAAAATTGTACCCTTGCCATGCTGAATTAATCACAATTGCAACTTTTTTCATTACTGATTCTCAAGCCAAGACTGAAACATTAGCACATCCCATAAATGATGTTGCCAATTACGACTTCCTGATAGATGCTCATTCCATTTTTGTCTAATTGGTTCTGCATGGAAAAAACCTTCTTGTTTTAACCTGGATTCATCTAATAAAGATTCTGCCCAATCTCTCAAAGGACCTCGCAACCATGAGTCAATCGGCACACCAAACCCCATCTTTGGTCTTTCCATTAACTCTCTGGGAATGTATTTATCCAGTACTTGTTTGAGAATCCACTTACTTTCACCATTTTGAATCTTCATTGATAACGGCAATTGATAGGCAAACTCGACTACATGATGATCTAAAAATGGAATCCTAGTTTCTAAAGATACACCCATAGCAGCACGGTCAACCTTGGTAAGAATATCATCTGGTAAATAACTTATCGAATCAAGGTACATCATATTTTGTTCGATACTACCCAAATCTAGCCTAGTGCTATTACTTACAACTGGGGCAATAGAACATTCCGCACCTATAACAACACTGTCTAAATCATGCCAATGTGAAATTAGATGAAAATAAAAATCTTCTGCGGATTTAGCAGGCAAAATATTAGCAAGTTTATGTATCTTATCTCCAGGTAATGGCATAGAAACTATCTGGCGTAATATCTTATTCCAAACCATGGGCGAGACTGATGTCATGCCCCATGCAATAAAACTTCTAACTGAAGGCGGCATGTATTTCACTTTATTCCAAATCTTTCTAGTCCATATATAACGATTATAGCCGCCAAACAATTCATCGCCCGCATCTCCAGAAAGGCTAACAGTAACACTTTCTTTTGTCATTGCAGATACTAAATAAGTAGGTATTTGTGATGAGTCTGAAAATGGCTCATCATAAAGACTGGATAATTTTGGAATAACATTCATTGCATCTTGTGCAGAAACATAAAGCTCTGTATGTTTGGTGTCAAGATGTTGCGCTATTTGTTTGGCATATACCGCCTCATTGTAGCCCTCTTCTTCAAAGCCTATTGAAAAGGTTTCTACAGGTGATAATGATTGAGACTGCATTAACGAGACAATTAGAGAAGAATCAATTCCACCAGATAAAAAAGCACCCAGTGGAACATCAGCCTCCATTTGCCCCTTTACTGATTGAGATAGCAATTTATCTAAATCATTTACAGCTTCAATAGCATTTCCAGTATAAATATTTGATTGCGCATTGATTGCGACCTCTTTTAAAGACCAAAAAGCGATAGGACTGCCTATAGCTTCTATATTCGCATGTTTATTACTCGCATCCACCTTTAGAATAGTGCCGGGTATTAGTTTTTTAATATCTTTGTAAATAGAATATGGAGTTGGTATGTAATTGTATTTGAGCTGCAATGCCAATGAATTTCTATCAATTTCTCCTTGAAACGCAGGATGCTTCTTTAGCGCTTTGAGCTCTGATCCAAATAAAAAAACACCATTCTGCACTCCATAATAAAGTGGCTTTTCCCCCATCCTGTCTCGAACCAGATAAATAGAATTATCTTTTTTATCAAAAAGGGCGATGGCAAACATACCGCTACACTTTTTAATGGTTTTTTCTAATCCCCAAGCATCAATACAAGCTAACAATGTTTCGGTATCTGAGTGTCCACGCCAAATAACATCAATACTAGATTTTTTTAAACTTTCTCGCAAAAACAAATGATTGTAAATCTCACCATTAAAGACAATAACATATCTATTACTACAAGAAGCCATGGGCTGGTGGCCCTGTGAAGATAAATCAACAATTGATAAGCGCCTATGCCCCAAACAAACATTAAATTCAGAATTATGCCAAAAACCCTCATCATCAGGGCCACGATGCCTAATAGCACTCATCATATTTATGATAATATTTTGATGATTACATCTATCTTCACCAAAAAAACCAACTATTCCACACATTAAACAACATCCTTTTCGCCACCCTTGTAGCCAACAGCACACCAGAATGGCTTCGAACTAGAGAATTCAATATTTTTTAAACCCGCATTCTTCATCATTGTTTTTATTTCTTTTCGAGTAAAACGCTGTTCTAATCTTGTACCAAAACGATCCAATGCATCCGTTCTCATGGTGTAGAAGCTTAGATTTTTATACGCACTTAATGGAAAATTGTCAACATTAACACCTAATTTTTCAAAAATTAAAGCACCTTTAGCTAATGGAAAATAAACTAATGTGGCAATAATTTGACTAAATACATACCTTAATCCGTAAGGCATTTTCGATACAACTTTACGTAATAAATCACTTACAGACCAAAGAAGTCTAAACCATCGGGGGCGATTATCAAAGCGATAATACAAATAAAGTAAAAAAGGCGCTCCATTTTTTAGTTTATTTACACATTGTTTAATACCTATAGCTGTATCTGGCACATGATGCAAAACGCCAAGTGAATAGCCAAAATCCATACTATTATCCTGTATAGGTATTTCATCTACCGTTGCATTAATAAATTCACAGTTATCAAAAGTTGATAAACTTTTCTTTGCAATATCTAAGGCACTACTAGGATCTATACAAATTAATTTTCCAACTTTTGGTGCAACTAATTTTGCCCACCTTCCCGTGCCACACCCCAAATCAAACCCTACAGAACCCTTGACAATAGACTCCCATGGGAAAATAGAAAAATACTCGTCAAAGAGTAGCTGCAATTCTCCAGAGGGCAGGTCTAACTGGTCAAATCTAGACCATTCATCGCCAAACCCATCTACAGTATTTTGATCTAAGTTTTTCACTTAATTACCCCCCTATACAGATCTTTATATTGATTCGATATTTTGTTAATTGAATAATTATTCCTTATTCGTACCCTTGCCAACTGACCCAATTTTGTCCTTTTTTGAGCATTATAGTTAATCATTGTTTTTAACCCTGTATATAGAGCGTGCGAATCTCTAACTGGCACAACAATGCCAGTATTGCCAACAATATTTCTAGCATCGCCAGCATCAGTGACAACGCATGGAGTTTGCGTCAACATTGCTTCGCATACAGCATTTGGAAATCCCTCTTTAGATGAAGACATACAATAAATATCCATAGCCGCCAAGTATCCATTTACATTGCTACTTTCACCTATTAAAAAAAAACTATCTAAATAAATATTGTCAATCATACTGACTAATTCCCGGTTGCCATTAACTAATCCTTTTCCAACCATCAAGAATTTAACATTACTAAACTCTTTTAATATCTTATTAGCGGATGAAATAAAATTCTCATAATCTTTAAGGATATCAAACCTACCCACTGTACCAATAATTATTTCATTGTTAGACACATCTAATTCTGATCGTCCCACTTCTCTCACATTTTCAGTACAATTATCAGTTATATAGTAACCATTATTAATTACAACCATGTTGTCTTTTGCATACCCAATATCGATATGTGAAGACTTTACTACTTCAGCACAGCAAACTATCTTCTTTGGTATCCATGCAGATAGTACACTACATATCTTTATTACTATGCTGGTTTTAGATATGCCTTTTTGCGGGATTGATGTTCCACGAATATTCCAAATAATGTTATTAGTCCTTGTAATAACAGCCGCAAGACTACCTAACAAATCAGAGTGGTACATCCAAGTCTGAACAATGTTTGGCTTAGTTTTTCTTAATAAAAAACACAACTTAACAAAGCCTTTTAACAGCCCCAATATATTAGATATCTTTAATGTATAAACTTTAATTCCAGAATCTAACAATCTATCAATATAAGTACCACTATCTGAAAGAATAATAACGATATGTGTATTGCATTTATCATGCTCTATTAAGCGAAGCAACATACCTTCAGCCCCTCCAGTATTCAAACTCGTTATTATATGTAATATTCTCACTGAAACAACTCTTCATACTGCTTAACAATTGACTTTACATTGTATTTTCTTACAACACTTTTTCTTAATTTTCCTTTTTTAAAGTCAAACTTACTTATTGCGTTTGACAGGTCTTTTGCTGTGGTACCATCTGACAAGGAACAGCCTTCTACTTGATCCAATATTTCTTTTATACCTCCTTTCGATGGTATTGCAATAACCGGTGTTCCACATGCAAGTGATTCTAGTACAACATTCGGGAATCCTTCAAAGCGAGAACTCATAACAAAAGCATCTGCTTGAAAAAAAAAGGGATATGGATTACTTTGAAAACCAACAAAAAATACTTGCTTTTCTAAACAAAGTTTTTTTGATAACATTTTTAGCTTGTTATACATTGACCCATCCCCAAGTAAAAAAAGCTTTAGCCTATGGTCATTACAAATATGAAGAGCATTAATAAGTAAATCAAACCCTTTTTGTTCCGTTAAGCGACCTGCCGCTACAAGAATTCTTACATCTGAATTTTTCCGCAATTCTAAAATCTCATGAACCTTAGTTAACTCAGACGCCTCATTTCTTATCCGCTCAATATCGACCGGGTTATTTATCACAACAACCTTCTCTAAAGGCAGGTTATAATTAATGAGTAAATCATCTTTCATATCTTGAGATTGACACACCACCCTATCAAATCTTTTATAAAAAAGACGATATGCCGTATCCCACCAAAATGGTATCGAATAAGCGGTACTCAACATACTAACAATCATTGTCTCTCTGGCAATATACTTAATTCTATTGGGTAAAATAGGTCTGACTATAGATAATGCAAGATTTAAGTGTCCCAAGGTTGAAAATACAATATCAGGTCTTTTAGTCCATATTAAATAAATAATCTTAGGTATAGCATTACGCACCCTTGGGCAATTTAGATTAATAACATTTACTTTATTATGAATGTTCTTTGCATATACAGCATTACTAATATCAAGCACAATAAGTGTAATGTCAAACTTTTTATAATCAATACTACTCAGTAGTGTAGCAACTACCCGCTCAGCACCACCACCTTGCATTGTTGGAATTAAGAAGAAAATAGAAGTCATATATTAATGAATACCTTTAAAAAAATACATCTAAAATATCACTTAGCTGGATATTATTCAGCAATAAGTTTATGAGCTAATACATTCCAATGGGCTTCTACTGGGTAAAACTCAAAGTTTTTAATAAAAATAGGGCGCATATCAATTACGTTATAGCCTTCGTTACCTGCCAGCCTTGAGTATGAAATATTTTCGCACCTTGTCAAAAGATACTATTGTATAAATTTTGAGTTTTTTATTAAACATGGTGTCTATTTTTTAAGGATTGTACTTTACTACCAAAAGGCGGCATAAGGCTATTCAATGAACTTGAATAAATTGAAAAAATAATACCGCAAAAAAACCAAAATACTGGCTGTGAAATGATTTGCAATTGAGTATTGGCAAATACAAACATTATACCTGCGAAGATTAAAGTGACAACAATAGACTTTATCTTACCTAAATAATAAAATAATAAAACTTTTCGAAGTATTAAAAAAGGAGTAGTAAAAATAAAAATAAAAAATACAAATGCTGGAATTCCACCAACTGCTAAAATTTGAAAAAATGCATTATGTGCATTTAGATCCTTTCCATAAATTTGCAAACCTAACCCTTCACTATAGACCTGTGCCTGATAAAAATTATCATATCCTAAGCCAAAGAATGGATTGTGAATACTTGTATAAATTGATAACAAGATCATTTTAAATCTAAAGCCAACACTTTGAATGTTCTCTGTTGATTGTGTTTTTCTCTCTAAAATATAACTCAAATAATCGAAGTTAAGATAAATAATGAAAGCAAAGCTAATTAAAAATATAATTAGCCATAATTTATTAAGATTGTATTTTTTATTGTGAAAGACTCCCATCATGGCAATTGTAATGCCGACAACGGAAACAATCCACGCACCCTTTGACCATGTTAAAGTAGAAAATATTGAAAAAAGTATAATAAAGAATAATGGCATAACAATATTTAACCTTAATACTACCAAAAGAGCTGCGAACATAATCCCCATGCCTATTGTCATGCCAACAACATTTGGATTCCATAAAATTGGAATTCCATAATACATATACACCTGTGCCTCAATAAAACTTTGCAACACAAACGCAACAACACCTATAAAAAAACCAACTACAAGATAAACAATCCCATAGACTTCAGCATAGCTTTTAACAATATACATAACAATGATGTAATAAAGCAGTTTTAAAGAGGGAAATATTGATGAAAATTCCACCTCAAAACGAAATGAATTAACAGATGTGGCTATAATCAACCATCCAGAAAGCATACAAATAAGGTAAATTTGTTTTTTCTCTAAGTTTGAAACTCTTAGTTTAAAAAAATTTAGATTACCTATAAGAAGAAAAATAAAATTTATAAAAATAATAATATCAATCCAACTTATTGCTGGATGCATATAGTACCAATTTGCTATAGTTAAATTGGTACCAACTGAAGAATTAAACCCATATGCTAGCATGAGTAAAATCCTTATAAGAGGAGCTTTCCTGTATAAGTTAAAACTCAAAAACCTCTGCACTATACACTTCTCACACTTAACATTCTACTTTGGGTTTTTTATCTTCTGGCAAAAAAACTGGCTTTAGAGCATCAGAACCTCTCCATAATTGAGATTTAATATAGTCATTATGCATAGGATACGATGCGAATGAGCTCTCTTGCCATGTTTTAATCTGACCAAAATCAACAGAACATCTGTATACAGAAGAAATTAACGCCATCAGCATAGAATCAAGTGCCTTTTGATTAAACTTAAACTCCCCCTTTACCACTTTTAGAAAATGACTAGAGAATTCTTTATAACTTAGCGGTTTTATAAAACAATCTGCTGCCTTATATACAGCATTACCAAATACATACACAGGCTTTTGTTTCATAGCAGCTTCCAAACCAACCGTTCCATTAATCACCGCAACCGCAAGGCATTCTTGTGGTTCAATCAAACTTTCAGAACGAACTGAAGGTGGGAAATATCGTACATTTGGTAAAGTTAATAACTTTTTATAAAAATCATAATTCAACATAAGGCCGATCTGCTGAGCGGGATGATCTTTTACATAAAGTTTCACCCCCCACGGTAAATTCATTGATATATTTTTTATCAGACTGAACTGATCTGCAAATTCAGGAGCAGATCCTAGTAATACAGCTTCTGGAGCGACATGTAGCGGGAAATATATATACTTTTCGCCTACAACTGGCGCATGATGTTTTTTCACACGGATCGCGTATAAAAGTTTTGATACTGCCCTTGAGCCTCTTCTTTGAACCCAGTTTTTTATCGAGATTGGCTCATAGCTTTTATTTCTATTTTTGACAATTGCAATCCTATTAAGCAATACTTTAACGTAACTAGGTTTATCGTATTGCCAGCTAATCGTTTGGCTTTCAAAAGTTTCTCTAATTAGATTATGATCAATTTCATCAGGACATGAATAATACCTTCTATAATTTTCATCAATAATACTTGATGTCTGATCACTCTTATCTATTGGCAAAAAACCATCACTCCACCAATAATAGAGCATTTTTTCGATCATTCTTACATTATAGTGTTCAGCAATTTCTTCACAGATGCTAGTAAGAAAATTATCTGCCAAGCTATCAATGATAAGTTCAACTTTTTCTCTAATTACGTAATCGTAAGCATTCAAGTAAGGCAGGATTTTGCTTTCAATCTCGCAGAGCGATAGCTTTGAATAACATTGATTAGTTCTAAAGCTCGAATAATCAAAAAAAGAGCGTTCTGTCACTAATGTTTTGTGAACTGAAAAATCGAATTTATTTTGTAGTTCGTCTATTGTTAATTGTTGAGGAATATCACTTATATTGATGATTTCAAGTGCATCATTTTTGAATGACGGCTCTCTATCCGAAATACAAAATACTTTTATTTCTAATGGATTTACGTATTCTGAAAACCCACGAATCCATTGTATTGTATGAGGATCATTGCGATCAATAAATAATACATTAATCATTACAGTTGCCTACTAAAGTTACGATAAAATTCACCAGCATTCCAAGCCACCATCCACAATAATATTCTGCCCGGTCATATAACTCGACGCATCTGACGCAAGGTATAGTAAAGCTCCAACCATCTCTTCTGCCTTCGCCATTCTGTTCATAGGAACGCGCGCTGAATAACGACGATTAAACTCATCATTCTGTCCACTTTCCGTACCCCCTGGACTTAGAGCATTCACTCGAATATCTTTATCTGACCAGTAGCTAGCTAAATATTTTGTAAGCCCAATCACACCTGCTTTTGATGCCGCATACACAGCAGGTGTATTAATTTGTTGCCCCATATAAAAAGAATTTTCGTATATTCGTTGATCCGGCGCCATCACTCCATAAATAGAAGCGGTTTGGATGATACTACCTCCTTTTTCTTGTTCTACCATTTGTTTACCCACTGCCTGAGCGACTAAAAACATGCCATCAAGATTGACAGACATAATTTTTTGCCACTGCTCTAGGCTGTATTCCTCGAATGGCGCAAAAAAAGCATCGAGATCCTCTGACTTACCGGCGGCATTATTATGAAGGATGTTTATTTCTCCAAATTCAACAACAACATCAGTGACCATTTTTTGTACAGATTGTTGATTTGCTACGTCACAACCTATAGCAAGTGCATTTGTTCCATATCTATCCTGGAGATCAGAAACTAATTGCATCGCAGCATTATAATGAAGATCTGCTACGACAACATTAGCCCCAGATTCGGCCAGACCGAGACAAAAGTGGCGACCAAGAATTCCTGCACCACCAGTAACAATTGCCGTTTTACCCGTGAGATCAAATTGATCTTTATATGAGGTTTTGTTCATAATTATCCATAAGTTTCTTATTAAGCGAATAGCGCTTTGTCTTGTAAGGTTGAAAAGTTATTACGATTGTTCGGGGATTAATATAGCTCCGGTCTTCGATCCGTAATAGTTGGAAATGAAGCTCGTTGATTTTGAGCTTCCGTAATATCTATATCAAATACATGTAATTGCTCAGCACGGTAAAGCGCATCAAGTTCCTCTCCATTCGGCATATAGACATGAGAGCTTTCCTCATAGTCAAGATTATTGCCATCACTTCCTGTTCTATTCACTCCTATTAAAAAAGCTAGATTTTCGATCGCGCGAGCCTTGAGGAGAGTATTCCAATGGTCAACTCTTTTAGCTGGCCAGTTTGCAATAATTAGAAAACCGTCACAATTATTACTCATCATTGAAAAGAAATCTGGGAAACGGAGGTCGTAGCATATTGCTAATCCGATTTTTGTTCCATATAAATCTATAATACAAGGTCCAGTCCCTGGCGTTACGTATTGATCTTCACTTGCGTATGAAAATAGATGGCACTTTGAGTATAGGATAACTGATTGTTTGCCAGGTGCCGAATAACACAACACATTACTTGGCTTATCATCCCCTTCTAAAATTATGCATGCACCATAGACTATTCCAATATTATACTGTTCTGAAAGTTCCCTAAACCATTCTAGTGTTTCAGAGTTTTTAGCATTCTCAGCAATTTTTGATTCTTTCGGCATAAAACCGGTTAATGTCATTTCTGGAAAAACCAGTAGTTCACATTCTTGTTCATTTGCCTGTTGAGCAAACTGAGAACAGTTCTGAAAATTCTGTTCTTTATCCAACCAGAGTTGATCTAGAGATACAAGAGCTACACGCATTAATTATATTTCCTGAAAACAGGCTTGATTGCATCACCAATCAAATAGCGTTCTACACCTTCATCCAGCGCCTTTTTATAAATTTTAAAGGATTCTGCAAGCGCAACTTCTGTTTTCTCAAGTTCGACTTTGCCATGTTGGAAACACAAGGCTATCCAAGGCATAAGCACACCATTCCTTATCATCTCTTGCGAAAAGAGTGTTCTGAATGGCAGCGAGTTTTCCTGCTTGTTATCCAATGTTGTAAATACAGGGCTACACGATGGGCCATTCACAATAAAATGATCCCCAAGGCCAGATTCAGCGGCCAGTCTCTTTATTGTAGATTTAAGATCGTAACCATAAGACCATAAGTGCTCTATCACATTCTCTCTTTGCATAACTTCAACGGTCTTTACAAACGCGCCAAGGCCTGACATTTCGGCACCATGCGTTGTTGATAAAAGAAATAAACGCTCCTGCCCTTCAAGTTCAATAGAACCTTGTTCCATCAACTCACGTCGACCAGCAATGCATGAAACCGAAAAGCCGTTTGCCATGGCTTTACCAAAGGTACACAGATCGGGAGTTACCCCATAAACATGTTGTGCACCCTTCATGTGCCATCGAAATCCCGTTATCATTTCATCCAATACAAATACAATTCCGTGTTTTCTGCATAGTTTTTCAACTTGCTGCAAAAAGTTAACGCCTGTTTTCTCTTGACTGCGGGAGCATTGACGCTCTTCACAGCAACCACCTTTAATTTCAGTAGTCGATGGGCACTCAGCCGCAGCCGGTTCAAGCACAACACATGCAATTTCATCGGGGTACTCGTCAATCAATCGCTCTAATGATTCAATATCGTTATATTGAAACATCTTGGTCATATCAATCGTATCTTGCGGTATGCCTTTTGTTAACGGTGTTGAACCAATAAACCAGTCATCATATGAAAAAAATGGATGTTGCGCACACCGAGCAACAATATTACGCCCCGTATAGGCTCTTGAAAGTTTTACTGCAGCAGAAACAGAGGTGGAGCCATTTTTAGTAAACTTAACCATATCTACTGAATCAATCAAATCTACGATTAACTCTGCCGCCTCAAGTTCAATTAAAGATGGGCGAGTAAGGTTATTACCTTTTTTAATCTGAACAATTGCAGCTTCATCTATTTCATTATACGAGTAACCAATATTAACTGCACGTAACGCCATTCCGTAATCGAGGTATTCATTACCTTCGGCATCATAAACATATGCGCCTTTGCCTCTATCAAGAATTTCTGGTGCATTTGATGGAAATTGATCATGACCACGTGAATAAGTATGTGCCCCACCAGGAATTATGGACAACAGTTTATTCTTGTAACTCATTGCGCCACCCTGTTCGAAGCAATATCTTCAAGCGCATAAAGAGTTTGTAATATTTTATAATCTTCTATTAAGTTATTTGGATATAGCGCTTGATTGCGTTCCTTGACAGCTGAAACAAAGTCAGACATTTCTTCAATATAAGGTTCTTCGGGATTTATGTATTGTGTCTCAACTGTTCCGCCAGAAATATCATACTTTGTCCAATCTTCGTCATTTACAGCTATGTATCTCACAACAGATTCATCAGTACAGAATACAATTTCACCTTTAGAACCAATAATACGCATATTTCTTGTCGCCTTTGGTCGAGAAATTACCTCAACAGTCATGTTAAGTAAAGCATCATTTGTATATCTGAGAAGACAGTGATAGATATCATCAATATCTACGGGCATGTCTGTTTGCTTTGAATAGACACATGCTAATGGCTCAGCATTACCAAGTATTTTGTTAATCCATGTAAGCTCAAATGGAACAATCTCTCTACAACCACCCGTATCACGTTTTGAAACGTAAAATTCTTCGATACTTTCCCAAGGATGCCAATCGGGCAAATATTGGCCTGTTTGATAATTGATATTTAACACTTTTCCAATCACACCAGAATCGATCAACTCTTTTACTTTTTTAGGTCCAGGGTAGTATCCCATACTGCAAGATGGACACATGATTACTCCCTTCTTCTTGCTGATCGCATCCAACTCTTTAATTTTTTCTGCCTCAACAACTGAAGCTTCGATAAAACAGTGAATATCTTTTTCAACAGCATCCCACGCATAATGCATGTGATATTCTGGTGATGTTGAAATTACAAAAGCATTAGGTTGGTAGCTCTCAAGCGCTTCCTTATAATTTGAAAACACCTCTATTCCATATTTATCATTTGCTTCTTTTCTACGATCTTCTCTAAGATCAAAACCTGCAATTGTTTCTATACCAAGAGCCTGAAGATTTCTTACACGGCGCTTACCCATAGAGCCCAATCCAATAACTAAAAATTTCATTTACAATCCCATTCGTTTTTCATAACAGCTTCAACACACATATAATCATAGAGATCATCTATCTCATAATTCTGATATCTTTTGATTTCATAGTACATACACCTATTAGTGTAAAATGTCTTTTCTGCTCTAAGAACATCAGTTTTTACAATATATCCAACGCCATAAGGAAAGTACGCTGGCGTGTTATCTTGTCTTCTTGTTTCCATTGCCAACTCGTTACAGAAAGGCTCCAATCGAAAATCTACTTTTCTTTTCATGATCGATGGATGTTCAGTTACTTCTCCAATACTAATAATTGAATCAAAATCAGCTGAGTATTTTTCAAGTTGATGCAACATATTATCAAGATCATCCCTCTCTCTTAAGGGGGATGTAGGCTCAATGACTACTATATAATCGTATTCAAGCTCATCATTATTTTTAAGGTATTGGATGGCATGCTCAACTACTTTTATGGTTGAAGCTTGATCAGTTGCCAAATCATCGGGGCGAATAAACGGCACATCAGCACCATACTTTCTAGCCACATTTGCAATATCAGTGCTATCTGTTGAAACTATAGTTCTATCGATACAAATTGAAGAGAGAGACTGTTCAATACTCCAGGCGATTAAAGGTTTTCCACAAATAGGTCTAATATTTTTTCCTGGTAATCCTTTACTGCCACCACGGGCTGGAATAATTGCCAACACTGTATTGTTATTTATCATAGGGTATTTTTACATTAACCCCCATTTTTTAGAGTCGCAGCCCGCCTGCTTAAACTGATCCATATGTCCAATATCCAACCAATATTCATGTACAGGAAACATATCTACTTGTCCACCGTGCTCTATTTTTGATTCAAGCATGTTTGGCATATCAAGATATTTTACTCCATCTATAGTGCCCACAATTGACTTATTGAGTACATATACACCGGCATTGACAAAGAACTTATGAATTGGTTTTTCAATAATTTGAGTAATTCTGTTATCTTTAGATTTAATGACTCCATAAGGCACTTGGAAATCATATTCCCGAACACACATAGTTGCGTCACCTTTTTGTTTAATATGGAAATTAAGAAGTTGCTCGAAATCAATCTTAGTTAGCAGATCACCATTCATCATTAATATCGGTAAATCTGGCAAGTCTTTAGGTAGTAAACCGAGTGCGCCTGCTGTACCAAGAGGCTCTTCTTCGTGGACATATTTTATCGAGACATCCCAATCACTACCATCTCCAAAATGTTTCCGCAACATTTCGGCTTTGTAGTGGGTAGATATGTAAAAGTTATGAAATCCGGCTGAAATAAACTGTTCCAAAATCGTCTCAAGAATTGGTTTTTTGCCAACTTTGAGTAGTGGCTTTGGTGTGTGATTAGTTAGTGGTCGTAGTCGTTTACCAAAACCACCCGCCATCAAGAAAACAGGATTATCGTGCCTTGCCTTTACAAGCAAATATTGCAGTGTCTCAAGCCCTATCACTCTTCTTTCATTATCAAGAATGGGAACATGAAGAAGGTCGAGTTTCTTCATCTTTGCGAGAATAGTGTCACGATTCTCATCGGCAGTTGCAACCGTTGGTTCGGTATTCATAAAATCAGAAAGTATTGCATTCATCGTCAAATTATTTAACAAACCACGACGAACATCACCATCAGTCACTGTTCCAAATAAACGGCCATCATCATCGACAACCATCACAATGCGCAGAGCTTCATTATTAAGCACTTCAATCGCAATTCGCATGGTATCAGTATGTTTGAGGATTATTTTTCGCCAGTCGTGCAACTTATACACCTACCACTTCTATAACCGTCTTGACTATCTGCTTAACAAGGATGCCTGCTGGTACGTCTTTATAGATAGTGCTTCCAGCGGCAATCACACTCCCTTCCCCAATATTAATTCCTTGAATAGCCTTAGCTCCTGTACCAATATGTACATTCTTTCCTACAGACACGTCACCACTACAAATAACACCAGGTGACAAGTGACAATTATCTGCAATAGTACAATCGTGATCGATAATTACACCAGTATTGATAATCGTATCTTTTCCAACCGTTGTACCTGGCTGCACAACTACACCAGCCATTATTTGTACTCCCTCTGCCAGCTCAACATCATAAGCAACAACGGCATCTGGATGAATAATAGTTGCGAAGTGATAACCCTTCTTACGCATCATCGATGCTAGCTTCCAACGATGATATTGCCTTGGTAAGGCGCCCACTCCGTTTATCAATTCAATCTCATCTGTTGAGTAACCAAAAACTATAGAATCATCACCCAATAATTTTGAACCAAAAAAAGTAGTCCCCGCCTCGACATCAGGTGCCACAAAACCGATAAATTCCCGCCCAGATAATCTAAGTGCTTCAGCAACAACTTTTGCATGTCCACCTGCACCAAGAATAATTATCGGTTTATTTGTCATTTCTGAATTTCTTCTTCTTGGATGAAAGTTCGATGAGAAGTTGATCCGAGCAGCTCCCAATATTCCATAGGACTAATACCGGTTCCTGGTCGTTTCGCAGTCAAATTTTCATGATCAAACACTTCACCAGCTTTGATTGCTTGTGAAGCAACCAAGCTCTTTCGAGCAACGGATCGATTCTTTAACTCAGAAGGCATGGGTGCTTTAATACCGTTTCCCAACACTTGTTCTATTATTCGAATTCCACTAACCATCGAAGCCAACTCACCTGGTTCAAGTGATGCTTTGTGGTCTGGACCTGGAAGTGTTTTGTCTAGTGTAAAATGTTTTTCAATCAAAGTTGCTCCCATTGCTGCTGCTGCAATTGGTACGGTAATACCTTCACTATGATCTGAATATCCAGTTTTAAGAGCGAAAGCATTTCGCATAGTAACCATAGCATTAAGGTTAATCTCTTGTAATGGAGCCGGATACTCAGTTGTGCAATGGAGTACTGTCAGCTTATTTCTTAATACTTCTTGGCCTGCTTCAGAAAAGTAAGCCTTCTGAAAAGCTGCTCTTGATGGCTCTATTGTCGAATTCACACCATTCAAAAATCCAAATGCCAATACACCTAATACTTCTTCAACTTCGCCTAATGTCGCCATTCCAGTTGATAGGATCAAATCGCAACTTGTTTGCGCATGCGCTAGTAACAGTGGACCGTTTGTAATTTCCCCTGAAGGAATTTTAAGTGTCCTCAAACCTAGAACATTTACAAGAAAATCTAGGCTTTCAAGATCGAATGCTGCCGAGAGGAACTCAATTCCCTTCTCTTTGCAGTAAGCAATCAGCTTATGATGGGCTTCACGATCAAGCTCAAGTTTTTTCAACATGGCAAATTGAGATTCATCCGAATCGGTCGTCTGCTTCTGATAAGTAGCCTTGACAGCATCTTTCGTGACTATATTTTCAGCCTTGAAGGTTTGAAATTTAACAGCATCTGCGCCTGCAGAAACCGCAGCATCAACAAGTTGAAATGCGATTTCTGTGCTGCCGTTATGGTTTACACCGGCTTCAGCGATAATAAAGACTCTGCTCATTTGCTCGCCACAATAAAATACCAAGGAAGCATCAGTGGTCCTGTAAATTGTGCCTTTTCACCACTGGCAAAATCACGTGTATATGATCCCAGACCTTTATCTGATGGTGGCGCAAGTTCAATGTTTATTTCAAATGGTGAACTAGCAGCGATCCAATTTGGCTGTAGACTTGCCATACTATTTATAGCAGCTTTATAATCAGGTAACCAAGAAAGCGTCTGAAACGAGATAATACCTTCAACAGGTTGTTTCACTAGAGCACTCAAATTAAACAAATCACCTTGCATGAGTTTATGTTCCAATCCATGGGTTAAAAAATAGTCATTACCTAACTCAACCAACTCATTATTTAAATCAACACCAATATATTGATTTGCAAACTGCTCTCCCATATATTTGATGTTACCTCCCGAACCAGAACCCGCATCAAGGATTAGCTCACTACTCTTTCTTCCACCTAATTTTCCATTTTTTTCCAAGAAATTACAAAATTTTATCGTACTTTGATATGGAGTCTCAAATTGTCTGATATGATAATCAATATCTATATTTTCTACCCACTCTGTTGTTCGTTGTTTTTTCATACTAAATTAAATTCCAAATTATACTGCTTCATACTTATCGTACGAGATGATTTACTGCGCTGATATAATTCGCAACTACAGGATAAAATCATAAAATCGTTTTTTAAGTATTCCTTCAAGTGGATAATTTTTTATAATTTTAACAATCTTCTCTGCTGCACCACCTTCACCAACAGGATTTTTAACCTGTTTAACAGATTCACTAAACTCTGAGCTCATTAATCTCTCTAAAGCTATTGAAATATTTTCAGCGGTGGGCTCACAGTCAATTACGCTTTCAGCCTTAATACGGCCTCTTTGACGATCGCCAATATTAATCGTGCCGATGTTAAAACTCGGTGCCTCAAGTAAACCACTAGATGAATTACCAATGACACCATTAATATATTGCATGGCAGAAAGATACCTCAATGTCCCAAGTGAAGTGAATGCAATTGTGGTTTTAGGGCGCTCTCCCACATATTGGTCAATCATCTTATTGATGATTCGTCCATGTGTATCTGCATTGGCTTTTGTAAAAATAATACATGTTTCATCAAGCTGTTCGAGTGCCGCCAGGAGGTTAGAAAATTGTTCTTTTGCCGTTCCACTTTCCAATGTAACAGGATGAAATGTGACTAACAGATTTTTTTTACCCATTTTAAAATTAATTGATTTTTCAAAGGCATCTTTTGAAAGAAGCTCTAGCTTTATAATATTATCAATTCCTGTTGCTCCAACATTAAATACTCGCTCAGGTTGTTCGCCCAATTGGATGACTCTATTTCGATACTCTTCTGTAGCAGTAAAATGCAGGTGAGACATTTTTGTGATTGAATGCCGGAATGATTCATCAAATGCACCTTCTGTTGTCTCTCCACCGTGCAGGTGTGCTATAGGGATCCTTGCAACTGTGGCAGCACTTGCAACTGCAAAGATTTCAAACCTATCCCCTAGCACAATGATCAAATCTGGCTTAAGTTCATTCAGCGCGTCTGCAAAGCCAATTATACCAAGCCCCATCGATTTCGTAATTCCTACTTCACAGTCAGAAGAGAGCAACATTTCTACCTTTTTATCTATGGAGAAACCATCTTGCTCTATCTGTTGGTAGGTTAAACCAAACTCTGGCGAGAGATGCATACCGGTTACTAAAACCTGTAATTTGAGAGTATCTGCAGCATCTATCTCTTTCATTAGACTATAAAGCAAGCCATATTCAGCTCTGGTACCAGTGATGACGCATATTTTCCGTTTCACGGCCACTTACACTCCCACGCTACTCGGCACATTAACAATCCGATCAAATAGAAACTCTGTATTTGTAAGAGAAGTGGCCTGACAATTCTTGTTAATTTTTAACTGATGCATTGGCTTCCATGCAGGACGTGTCATTACATTCATTGCATTGGTTTGTTGCAGCATCTCATCTCTTTGTTCACGATTTTCAGTTAATACCGTATTGAGCCAGTAGTTTGCGTGGGTATTTTCTGGCTCATTGAAAAAAACTAGGCCATTCTGCTCACCCCAGTGTTGATAAGCATGGGCTATTTTGCGCTTGTTTTTCAGGTACTCAGGAAGCGATTCCATTTGGGCGATTCCCAATGCGGCATTAAGGTTAGGAAGTCGGTAGTTATAAGCCACTTCATCATGTTCGAAGTCCCATTTATGTGGAATTTTTGCTGTAGTAGTAATGTGTTTTGCGTGTTTCGCCAATTCGTCATTATTTGTCAGGATCATACCACCGCCCCCAGAGGTGATTATTTTATTGCCATTGAAGCTGATTGCAGCGGTTTTTCCAAAAATACCGGTGTGTTTATTTTTGTATTGGCTGCCTAATGATTCTGCAGCATCTTCGACCAAAGCAATGCTGTACTTATTGCAAATGCGTTTTATGGCATCGAGATCTGCTGGAAAGCCAAAGGTATGCATGGGAAGGCACGCAGTAATTTTTTTGTTACTGCTCTTATTCCAGCATTTCCCATCATTTCTTATCTCTGCATACTCCTCAAGAAATCCTTCTATGCTCTTTGCTGATAAACCTAGAGTCATTTTATCAACATCCACAAATACAGGTGTGGCTCCACAATAACGAATAGCATTACAGGTGGCAACAAATGTGAGTGACTGGGTGATGACTTCACTATCATTTTCAACACCTACTAGTTTTAATGCTATGTGCAATGCAGCAGTGCCATTAACCGTTGCGATGGCGTGTTTAGCCCCAGTATAGTCCTCAACACTTCGCTCAAATTTATCGACAAATCCCCCAACACTAGAAACAAAGGTGGAATCGATTGTTTCAATAAGATATTTTTTCTCGTTTCCCTGAAAGTGTGGCGCATGCAGAGGAATGAAATCGGTCGTTCCATAAAGATTTTGTACAAACTGTACGAAATTTTTATACATTGTATATGTTCGCCTTGTAGTTTTTCATGTTTTCACCGGTTGTAAGCCAGTCAATGGTTCGTTGCAAGCCTTCTCTAATATCAACCTGCGGTTTGAACCCTGTGAGATTTTCTATTTTTGTATTATCACACCAAAGACGGAATACTTCGGATTTTCCTGGTCTGACACGTTGTTCATCCGTTGAGAATTTAACATCACTATTCATCAATTCTTTAATCAAGTTAAGAGTATCTCCAATGCTGATTTCAAAATTAGAACCAATATTGATTGTCTCGCCTATAGTTGCATCAGTTTCTGCCAAAGCTATAAAACCTCTGCATGTATCTTCAACATAATTAAAATCACGGGTTGGTGTTACATCGCCCAGTTTAATTTCTTTCATACCGTTAGCGATCTGCGTGATAATAGTTGGTATTACCGCCCTTGCTGACTGTCTTGGTCCATATGTATTAAAAGGTCTCACAATGGTGACTGGTAATTCAAATGTATTGAAAAAACTCATAGCCATTGCATCAGCCGCAATCTTTGTAGCACTGTAAGGTGACTGCGGCTGGAGTGGGTGTTTTTCATCGATAGGCACATACTGCGCTGTACCATAAACCTCACTAGTAGAAGTGTGAATAACACGGATATTGCCACTCTCTTTCGCTGCCTGGCAAATATTGAGTGTTCCCTTGATGTTAGTATCCACATAACTATCTGGTGCGACATAAGAATATGGAATAGCGATTAGCGCTGCTAAGTGAAAGACTATGTCGACATCCTTGGTAATGTATTTGCAATAGTGCGGGTCACGAATATCACCCGTCAGCACTTCGACTTGCTCTTTGCAGGCGATATTCTCCAGCCAACCCCAGTTATTAAAGGAGTTATATTGAGCCAACGCTTTTACTTGGTAGCCTTTTGCTACCAGCATTTCTGTTAAGTGGGATCCAATGAAACCATCAGCACCAGTAACTAAAACTGTTTTATCACTATTTTTCATATGTTTTTGCCTTAATAATTCCAGATAAAATCACGACTGAGAAGTGGGCCTCTTAACCATCAAAAAAAGCACACTCGAACTCAAACCAAACTTACATTTCGATATCGGTATTAAAGGCCATTCTGAAGGCCCATAAAGCAATAATGGTTTAGTCTCCACTATGGAAAAGCCATTGTCAGAAAACAATTTATACCAACTTTCAACTCTAAAATTTTTATAACACTCAATATAGCTCTCTGTGACACCATGACCACTTGGTGCAACTAATTCTATAAGCTTTTCTAATCGCGACTTATCATTTTTAACTTCGTTTACATTAATATCAATCAGAGGCGGTTTATTAGTGTTGTTACTAGCAAAATATTTTGACCAAAGTAAACCTAAAAAGGTTTTAGCTTTACTCAAATACTGAGCTGGCAACGAGAGTAACAACCATATGTTAGTTGGAACCGAAAAAGCATAAATACAGGTATCGTCACCAATTCTGATTAGTTCACCAAATGCTTCATCAAGATTTTCAACATGTTCTACAACATGATTAGAGTAAATAACATCAAAAAATCCATCCTCAAAAGGGGTGTTAATTATATCACATTTGACAAATTCAATATCCTGAATATCTTTTAAATCACCACGATATACATCTGACGCAACTACAGTACCAATTTGTTTAAGATAAGGGATTTGAAATCCATCTCCGCAACCAAACTCAAGAACATTTACATCTTTACAATTTTTTTTTCCTTGTGTGTTTTTCTGTAGATTTTTAATAGCATCTATAGCCATACTAATTTCTAACTGTCTTTTATGCTTCCTGTGCAACTTTTCATCATTTTTTGATTTTGGAAACATTAGCACATACCTAAGAGTATTTTCTTCACGAAATAACAAACTTGCTTTTTAACAAGCATAACATATACCGGAGGCTTTATGTTTCAGTCTAGACCTCATTAAGAGCCTCTCTGATTCGCTCAACTGCTTGCAAATCATGTGCAATCCGCTTGTTTCGACCAACTTTTTCATTAAATTTATTCCAATAATAATTCATAGAATAATCTAAGCAATGTTTCAACGAAAAGGGGCGTCGATCTTTAATCCATCCAGTTAACTGTGAAGCACATACTGCTCGATTATGTTCTAGCGACTGATTGTTTTTATTAGTCAACTCTTTCGCTAACTCATAAATCAGAATTTCCTTTCTTTCCAAAAAATCTGAACTTTTAATCCAATCCGAAAAATCATCACAACTCCATTCCTTGCTAAGAGAAACTTGCCTGAACATGTACGGAACATCCAACTTTGCCAACTTTCCACGAATAACATTTGTTGCATACCAGTGTATTTCCATCATTCGAATATCATCGACAAATTGTTTATGAACCGCAATAATATTTTTCAAAGAGTCTGTTCTTTGAACTGAATATGCGGTAGTTGTCCAATTTCTCATATGTGATTTGAATCTAAGTTCAGGCGAACTGTTGTCAGACGGCAACTGCGGATACAGCCCTATCGACTTAATATCACTGTGAGTATCGGCTTCATCTAACTCAAAAATATAACTTCTGCCACTAGCCGCAGTATAATCTTTATTAAGACTTAAAAAGTCTACACATTTAATTATAGCACTGGGGAAAATAAAATCATCATCGGCAACCATAAGAACGAATTCAGTTTTAACTAAGCTCAACGTTTTTTCAAACTTTTCAAATGGAGTTACACCAAATTCATAATCGTGAATCTCTATTTTCAATCCTGAAGATTTTACAATTTCTTTTACTTCGGCCTTGTTACTTGCTTCGCTAGAGTCTATTAAATGAATCTTATACGGAAGTAAGTCTTCCTCATAAAATTTAAGAGCCCTCCGCACGAACGAGGGTCTATTTTGAGTTGGCAGTAGAATAGTCAGCCTATTATCATCCACACTCATATTAACTTACCCGCTTCAAATAACCATCAGGAGCAACAGTTATCAAAATCTTATTTTCAATATCCTTATCAATAACAAAACTATCATTTTCTTTTAGGTATTCCCATACTGCAGTTTTTGGATTGTCTCCTTTACCCCAAGGCCTATTAGGGAAGCTATTTTCTGGCATATCCTCAATAATAGTGTCGAATGCCAAACAATAACTACCCACACTAACAAGATCAGCATAGGCTTCTAGCTCAGCCAAAACATGATCATGAGTATGATTACTATCTAAAATAACCATTATTTTTTTACCCTGTTTAGCGAAATCATGTACTTTTTCAATCATTACATCAGAAATACTTGAGCCCTCAAACATTGTAATTCTTTTACTCATAGGATGAGCCTCTATAGCTTTTTTATTATGCTCTCGTATATCTATGTCTATCCCAAGAACTTGTCCATTTTCTATCTCTCCACAAGCTTCAAGAAGCGTCAACATAGATGCTGTAAAAATTAATGATCCGCCATGGGCAATGCCTGTCTCAATAATTAAATCAGGTTTAACCTTCCAAATAATTTCTTGAAGTGCGATCATATCTTGGGGGTATTGAATTATCGGTCTACCCATCCAACTAAAATTATATGAATAATTGACATCTGCTGACTCTACTAAAAAATTATATGCTGCACTTTTTAAGGTTTTATTTTCTCCATTTGACTTTACAAGGGCATCCCTCTCTTGCTCAAAATTTTTAATACTCTCCATTCTATTACTCCTTTTTTATTTAAAAATTGAAATTACCCACAGTTAAATCCCTACATATACGAACTTATTTTGTGTCATTTTTTTGATTTCTTCCATATAGTTCTCGTTCATTACATGCACAATAGTACCCTCTGGCAATACCCTTATAGCTTCTTTAGGTGAATAGACCAGTAATCCAGTGGCAGGCAGGCGCTTACCTTGTTTAGCTGGATTAATATCTATAACCATATTAATATCACTCCCGCCTCTAATCTTAAGTAGTGAATAAATCACGCCTTTTGAAGCTCCACCCCAAACAACTAAAGGACTAGTTGAAATATCTTTATCTACATCAAATTCAAAATTAGACATGCTATGAATTTTAGTATCAAATTCGGGCCTTTGAATGCTTGACAATTCAGCAACAATATAGATATATTGGCCGCCGAATACTTTACCAGACTCTACAACATTTCCAAAAATATTATTCAGGTCAGATAGTCGAAAGTAATTAACATGCTCATAAAAAATATCATACCAAGCTTTATTTTCAACGATCCAATCAAGGCAAGGAACTTCGATATACACCCTTCCTTTTCCTTTGTTTGCTATGTTTAATTCCTGTAAAAATTCAATTGGGTTTTGGATATGCTCTAATACATGCCTTAAGATTAGGCCGTCCGCCTCTACACCAAAACCTTTTTTAAAATAATTTCTTTCAATGGACTTATTTTTACCCTCATATGTTGGATCAAAGCCTGTTATTTCAACTCCTTTCGACTGAAGCAACTCTAAGAAATATGCTTTTCCACATCCCACTTCTACCAATGATTTACTACCAAGCCCTCTTTTAACAATTTTAGCAACGCTATCTAAGTGTTTTTGAAACGAAGGGCTGACAGCTTGTTCATTCTGATAGTGTTTGTCATATTCCATTAACTCTGGGTTAAAATCAAGGTTATATATTAACCCAGTATCTTGATTCTGAACTAAATAAATATTGGCTTTTGGACAATCTATAGCATCTTGTTCAGTTTCATACATTCTATTCTGAAAAACTGGAAAATTTTTTTGCTGGTAAAGTAGCTTATATTTCTTATCTATGTTCTTAATTTTATTCTCCAATTTTTTTAATTTAGAATTATCACCCCAAAAATTCATCGCCTCATAATTTAGATACGGATAAAAACCTAAATTTAATTTAATTTGATATTGCCTTTCTTTTAAATAATTTTTTACTAAATTTTTTACTGATATTGGCTCACCACTACAACAATTAATAGATTGATTGATTAATATGTCTTGATTGGCAATTAAATCTATATTTTGAACCACTTTATCAATAGGTAAAAAATCCCTAAGCTGCTCCCCACCAGACATATTAAACTCTTTTCTTTTATCCTGTATTGCCTTATCTAAAAGATACATTAATGATGTTTTAGATTGTCCATCACCATACATATAAAACAATCTAATCCATTTATATACAAAACTATTTTTTTTGTGAAGATTTACAATAAATTTTCTTAAGGAGTCTTTAGCGACTGCATATAGATTTTCTGGTTTTGTATTTATATCTTCACTCAAACAACCCTCAATCATTCCATATTCAAAACAGGTTCCTGTAACAACTACATTTTTTAATCCGCCTAAAACCATACTTTCAATAAAGTCACAATGATTAGGTAAAATTACTTCTATATGAGACGAACTGTTGTAGTTAGATAAATTCTCCCATGCTA
>Ga0233440_1001185_pt1 | contig 25004 bp, 19 predicted proteins | sample SI_123_September_5_FD_182791 | JGI IMG/M metagenome (GOLD analysis project Ga0233440, IMG submission 182791) | Seawater microbial communities from Saanich Inlet, British Columbia, Canada - SI_123_September2016_120_MG | ecosystem: Environmental > Aquatic > Marine > Inlet | place: Canada: British... | reverse complement strand
TTAGTTACCATTACTACCTCCATAGTTAGGGCTACGTCTGGATTACAGTCTGTTCCTCCACAAACCTCAATAGTTGGTCTTAGGTTTGGAGTTTGAGCATAAGAAAACATACCCAAGCTAAAAAAGGTAAAGACTAGAATTAAAGTTGCTGTTAATCTAAAATTCATTACTATATATATTTAATTAATACAACTGATGTTATCTAAAATAGTCTGATTGGCAAGAGTGTCGTCAGCCCAAATATCTATGTAATAAGAACAATCGTCAGAAATTGCACAACCAGCTCCACTACTATCCCAAGTAGCTCCATATAAATGGTCACCCACGACACCAACGGCAGCATCGCTTAATACAATAGTGTCTATATCTACTAAAGGGTCGGCGGTAGACTGAATATGAGCCACCACTCCACCGGCTGGTATGCTATCCATATCAGTAACTCGTGCTTCGATATTAAAAAGTTGTCCTCCAGGCCCCCTACAAGGATCGGCAAAGGCACTTAAAATTAAAGGTCCGCCACTACCGCTCTCATCTTGAATAAATAAAAATTCTTTAAAAATATCGCCTGACTCCCCAAAAACCATTGGATTACTGGAGATCTTTGGTAGATCGTCTTCTGGACCAGGATCACCATAGTCCCGACAATAAAACAACTCAAAGAAACTATCTTCACAACCGTCCATAGGATTATCACAATCAGCTGCTGCATTCATAATTGTATCGTCCTCCCATGGCCACCAATCGATATCTGGCCAAGGATTATTGCATAAAAATACTCGGATATTAAATCTTTTTGTCATACTGCCAACCAACAAAGAATCGTTAGGATCTGCATCGGTAGCACTTACATTAATATAACCTTGTCCACTAGTAGGATTAGAAGTAGCCCCTATATTAACATTCTCTAAAATAAGTGGGTCAGTAGCCGAGTCAGTAAATGGAGGACTGGTACTATTAAGAATAAAAATATCATCAGAATCATTCTCGTTCCAATACCAATCAAATAAGCCAAAATTTAATTGATTACCCGACTGATCAATTGGCCTAGCCTGGTAAACATGCTGATTGCCCGGCATATTAGGATTATCTGGAGGAATCGGGGCCGTAACTGATGGACGAAGAGCATCTCGATAACAAACATTATCTGGATTAGCTCCATCATCCATGCCAGAACAAATAAATAAATCTGATCTTACGTTATCGTGATTAATTCTTCCGTAATCCCCGTTACCAACAATACTGGTAATATTAATATCGTTAATCCTACAAATATCCGGTCCTGTCTCAAAGAACCATTGATAAGTAGCTTGCAACGGAATATCATAAATACTCCTAACACCCATTAGAACCGTTCCCTCATTAGTACAGTTTGGCGCACAACCATCACCAGCGGTAAAGTTTCCATCATCACAGTCCTCGCCCTCATTAATGTCCGGATCACTATTACAACCTTCCTGGAAAGTTGTTCCTGCATTTGTACAGTCACCATTACAATTAGCTGTTCCATCACAGTCCTCGCCAATATCAACACTGTCATTGCCACAACAGTTTGGATCATCCGGCAAAACACAAGCTGACGTTCCTTCGTTTAAACAATCTATTCCACAACCATCACCAATAATATTATTACCATCATCACAGTCTTCACCGATATCAACTCTTCTATTGCCACAGGTCATTGTATTAAAATTAGAGTCATTACCATAAATAGTTGCATAATATCTTGCCGGCGGTGGATCTAAAACGTCCTTTGAAGAAAACTCTAAAGTTGTTCCAATAACATCTTCTCTTGAACTTACCTGGCCTGAAACCACACAGTAAATATATCCTCCACCAGCTGGCACAAAAGCAGACACTGGCTCACCAGCCGGACAAACTGGCGTTGTAAGAACATCATACCTTTTAGCAAATTCAAAATTCCTGCTAAAAGTTTTAGCGTCCATTTCTTGATCAAAGGTAGCAGTAACTAAAACATTACGACAAATATCAGTTGCTCCGCCTACTGGATCAATGCTATTTACTAGTGGTGCAGCAAAACAACAAGTAGTATTACCACAAAATGGTGTTTGAGGCATAAAAGCACAGTCACTATTGTCTTCACAACCACAACACTGACCTCTACCCCCGCCTGTACAAGGAGCTTGATTTGCAAGACATTGCAGGTCGGGATTAATGTTTGTGCAAGTATCAAATCCCGCATTAGGATCACAACAACAGTAACAACTCTCTACCCCAGTTCCATCAAGTTCGCAAAAACCAGGCGGAGAATCCTCTGGTATACAATCATAAAATGTTCCACAACTAGTAACTCCTTCATTGCAACAATCAGCACCAGATATTTGACAAGGAACTGGACCAACAGCCTCGTTAACGGTAACAGATGCTGTACCAGTAAAAGCTCCTGTTTGAGCATTAATTATAGTATTACCAACACCGATACCAATAACTTTTTGATTTGGATAATTATTACCGGCTCCTTCATTTAAACAGTTAATATCGCAACCATCGTTATTAATAAAATTACCATCATCACAATCCTCACCAGCTCCAGTCGTTGGGTCTTGTTCTAGGACTCCATCACCACAGGTAAATCCTGTTACTCCCTCACTTGGGAAACCTTCCCTTAAACAGGTAGCGCTACAGCCATCACCTGGAAGAACGCCTCCATCGTCACAGTCTTCACCAAGCCATAAAGCCCCATCACCACAACTCGCTGAGCCACCGTCGTTTAAACAGTTAAAAGTACAGCCACTCAGTGGCGCTGGCTGACAAACAGAACCGTTAGAACAAATTGCTCCGCCAGTAGTGCACGGTGTAGCGTCACTACACTCTCCACCAAAATCACAGTCTTCACCAATGTCTATTTGATTATTTCCACAAGTTGAAAAAATATTAACCACAGCGACGTTACCACTCCACCAAGTCCAGTCGTAGTTCCAAGAATTTAAAGTCTGCCCCTTTGAATCACACTCATCGGCGGCCGTTCTAACGACAGCTTTAAATCCTTTAATTTCATTAATAACCATAGTTGTGGCATCTGGAACAATCTCAACGTTAACAGTGTCACAGCTATCGTCTGAAAGACTTTTTGTTTTAAATATCCAGGAGAAAGAGTCGTTATCTGGTCCATCAATAACATTATTACCACACTGAGCTTCACCACCTGACCCCATCCATAAACAACTAACTGGATCACACCCCTTTTGCCCATCGCAGTCCTCGCCAATACCAATACTACCATCTCCACAAATAGAGCCTGGTGCCCCTTCTGATAAACAATCCGCACTACAACCATCACCACTTATATTATTACCGTCATCACAGTCCTCACCTGCTCCATCTGGATAGGTTTGTGGCGCTCCATCACCACAAGTAAGCGTATATGCTGGATCCCCCTCAGCTTTTCTTCCTTCACGAAGACAGCTGCTATTACATCCATCGCCATTGGTTTGATTGCCATCGTCACAAGCTTCTCCCCATTCAAGCTTACTATCTCCACAAATTGCCGTATGGGTTGAACCTGTTAATAAACATAAATTATTACAACCATCGTTATCTGGAATATCACAAGTATCCCCAAGGGTAGTAACACAATCACCATCTGTTCTACAGAATTCATGCGGAGTAGCCGTTGTTCCGTCACCAATAATATCCCCCGTTCCTATGTCACGACACATCCCCATATAATCACAGTTTTCTCTGATAGCATCAGATCCATCAACTGCCCCCAATCCACAACTAGTAATTACCGGCCCACTATTATAACAATCGTTATCACAACCATCAAGCAAGCTACTTGGATCGGAATTAGAACACTCCTCATGATTAAGCCCACAAGAAGAACCCGACCAAAGGCATGTTCCAAAGTTACATCCTACAGGGGTAACACCTGGATCACACTCTTCGCCATAGGCCAAATTTTCATTTAAACTCATAAGTGGCGAACCAAGGGCGCTTATTATTCCGTTTGGCCCACCTTTCAAAACCACTCGATAATATTCATCTATATTAAGATCTGCAATCGGAATAAAAGTAGCCTCAGAATTACCACTAACAACATCCCAAATATAGCTAGCTTGAACGTTATTTAAACCAATAGGACCAGGTAATAAATAGTTATTACAAGCTTGTCCATCGTTGCAAAGATAAATATTAACATTATTATTTGCACCTGTAGTTAAAGTTACATCATCAACTTCTCTGTCAAAACGAGCTCCCAAAGAAGTATTAACGCAAACCTCTCCACACTCGTACCAATGACTAGTAACAACAAGACCTTCAAAGTCAACTGTTAAATCCGCTTCACCCGTAATATCATCTGGCCAAAGAGTAGCTTGTATTTTTGTTTGTCCGCTCATTCCTGCTGTTGCTGTTTCAATGGCAGTTATACTACCAGGAATACTAGCTACTGTTGCATCTGTACTATTCCAAGTATAATCATAAATTAAATTATTTAACTCCAAACAAGGATCTTCGTTTGTTTTTGGACTAGCTATAAACGTTTGCGTTGCATTTACTTGAACTAATTTAGATGGATTAGGTAAAACATTAACACTATCAACACTACACAACTCTGCACTGTCTCTAGTTTTAAACTCCCAAATATAGTCATCAACTAATGGCGTTGCGTCGGTTGAAGCCGTTATATTTCCCTGACCACCAATTAAAGTTACCTTATACCAAGTATTTTGAGTTAATAATTGAACTGGCGCTCCTACTCCATCTAAATCCGGATCAAACCTAAAGCCATTAATAGTTAAAGGTGTCAGAGCATCGTCATCTATTAAAGTCCAACTTCCATTATTAGGAGCAATAAAACTTGCCCCCCAAGCAGTACAATTACCCTGTGCATTTTCAAAAGTGCATTCTTCAATTAAAACAGTGGTTCCAAGCGTAACAGTTGCTGCTAAAACATCCTCGGTAAATCTAGCCAAAATAGCCGCATTAATACAAGCGTCTTGCCCACCACCCCTTTTACTCCAAGGAGTAGGACTAGCTGGCGGGCTCAATGGATCACATTTCTCTTCTACAAAATAATCACCTGTGGTAAAGCTCCAGGTGTAAGTAGAATAATTTGGTATTGGGCAACCTCCAGTATAACAAGATCCCGCACAACAAAACTCAGTTGATGGATCAGGACAATCGGCATCAACAGTACAAGTTCCCACCACAAAAGGAAGACTATTAGAACTACGATTAGTTATCGAATCTATAACATGAACAGGCCCACTCTCTGCTGCTCCGCCAGGATCAAGACTATCAGGAACTTCAACATCTAAAATTTCAGCGCCAATTGGTGCACCAACGTCTGTCCAAGAACCAATGCTTTGTGAAGCTGTGTTAGGAAATGCTGGGATTCCGTCATAGAATTCTACGTTACCCTGAGCTGCTCCAAAATTTTCACCCCAAATATCCACCAAAGTATTCCAAGGTCCCATAGTTGGTTGTATTTTACACATTCCCGGTAAAAGAGGACAAGTTGTTGCGTTTAATGCACAAATATTAAAAGGTACTATATTACTTGGCGTACCGCCAACCTCTACCATTACATCGACACTACCAATAACATCCGGAGTAAAGTTTGGAACTTTTACAACTATATATTTACTAGTCCAATAACTACCCGGTCCACACTCAGCAGGAAAAGTAAAATCACCAAGCTCTACTGCCCCACTAACAGGATCGGTAAAAGTAAGCACACCTGTACCAGAATTACCTAAATTGCTTCCATAAATTGTTATATATTGCCCCTCCGGACCAAAGCTTGGCTCGATATAATCAATCTGCGGTCCACCAGGAGAAGTTGTCACCTTAAATTTTAAATAATTACTATAAACACCTGCAAGTGAAAGAGCTCTAAAACCAACTGAACCCGGGATCATATTTGGTACTTGAGTTTCAATTAAAATATCAGGCATTGGATTAGTAAAAAGACCGACAAAATTATTTGTACTATCACCAAACTCTATTTCATCGCCTGGTGATATTCCTATCCCTCCGCCCCTTACAGTTTCTTGAAAATGACCACAGCTATTAGCAAAACAACTTGAACCTGGTTCAATATTTTCCACCATACAAAGAGAAGGTCTGTCTGCGCCATCGTCAATAAAATCATTTATTGCTATCCCTTGAAGATCAGCGGTTGAATCACTGTGCCCACTAGCATTTGTTACAATAATTTCACCTGGCCCAAGTATTCCCGGTGGAACTACGACTATGATTTGATTATTGGTCCAAGAGTTTGTACAAGAAGAATTTATAGTCTCAGCTAAATCTGCATTAACTCCACTTATAGTTACGGTTGATAATCCTGGAACATAAGTGCCAAAATTTCTCCCCCAAAGAGTTATTAAGGTTCCTGTTGTTCCAACTGGATCAAGGCAACCACTTGGATCTCCAGCTGGATCACTTGGTGTAACACAATCAATCAACGGAGGCCCCTCACAAATACAACAATCACCTACCGTAGCATCATAGCCAGCTACTTCGCAGATTGTTAGCAATGGATCGTCAAGTGGGTCAGGTGTTGGGATATCAGCTGCGCAATTACATATATTAGAAGCACAAATATCATTATTAATAGAACAATCAGCCGGCCCGCCACAGTCTGTAGCTAAATCATTACCACAAGCACCGCCATTACAAGCCGCACAGTCGGCCCCACCACAATCATCACCTACTTCATCCACATCTTGTACACCATTACAACAATGAGCTTCTCTTAAGGTAAAGGTTCTTGAATGTATTGCTTCATTGGTATCTAAATCTGAAGCTCTTACAGTTACTTTATAACTATCTCCTGCTATATATAATGGACCTGTTGGATTCCAAACAATACTACCAATAGGATTAACCCAAGGCGGAAATGTATCTTGTCCGCAAAGAGCTGGAATACCAACACATGGAATGATCGTTGGCGTTATAAAAGCGCTACTTCCATTATCATCAAAAAATTCTACCTGGGCTACACCCCCATCATCTGTCGCTGATGATCCCATATTATTAGCTGTACCAAGACAAATCTGCGAACTGCTAAGCAAAGCTACTGTAGGATCTGCACAATCCACAGTACTGTTAGTAAAAAATTGAATATTTTCATCAACTGCTAAACTATTCGATAAAATAGTTCCATCAGTTGCCTGAAGCGATCCGATTAAAACATCAACATCAATTGTCGACTGATCATCAAAACATCTATCGGCCCCACATGGATTAGCCGGACAACTTCCAATTTGTGGTCTAATTTCTACCATATTACCATTAACAGTAAAATCGTAAGGAACTAGAGCAAGTGGATCACCAAGACACTGAGAATTTGAACCCGTACTTTGAATTATAATTCCAGTATTAATATTTACCGGCGTATTTAAAACTGATTTAGTAAAGTATACTCTAATAACTGAATTCATTGGATAAGTTGCATCAATTCCATCAGCACAAATATCATCAATAGGGACAATAGCAGTGACTTCAAAAACAGTTGGCAATCCAGTACAAAGAGCTATATTACAAGTTGCATCTGGGCTCCAAATATAAGGGCCGGGACCACCTAAATCTGTGCACCTATTACAAACATTACAAAATCCAACATTACCAGCATCACAAGTTGGCCCTCCGCCTCCACCCCCGCTGTTCATCGAACTTACTATAAATTGAATTATTGTAAAAGAAAGTAAAATTATAGCTAAGCCAATTACAGCGCTAATTAAAATCTTTTTAGCTTTATTAACTTTTTCAAAGGAACCACCTGAAGTCATCCAAATAAACCCACCATAGGCAATTACCGATATAGATATAACTCCCAAAAATCCAAGAAAGACATTTACAATTTTAATAGCCGTCCCATAAAGGTCCTGCGTCCCCAAACCAAAAGTACCACCTAAACTAGCGGGTATGCTTGTTTGAGCCAAGGCAAAGCTACCAGCAAAAAAACTGGCCACTAAAAAGAAAGCTGTTACTAAAAATAATTTTAAGTTTTTTCCTCCTTTAAACATTTATTTTACGGGGCTGTCGCCAAGCACCAATTTTATCTAAATTTTAACCTTTTGGTAAATTTCCTATAAAAATTTTTGGCCTATACTACAGCATAAGCAAAAAAAATTTATACGGAAATTTTCTTAAAATTTGAAAATTTATCTCAAAAATGGTGCTTGACAACAGTCCCTTTATTATGGACAAGGCGTAGCACTTGGAAAATCCTCACAACAATAAGGACTACCAGCACAACCAGATCCTGTATTTGAGCTTGGGTAAAAACAATTTTGATATTCATTTTTTACACCTGAGGTAACTTCTGAAGTATGATCAGTTGCAGTAGAAAATTTAGAATGAAAAATCTTCGCCCTAGTTTGTGTAGCTGGAACCCCTCCCTCATTATTAGCTCCTATCCAATAGCCAACGGCCGGGGTAATTATCTTTACATTACTAGTAGTTAATGAAGTATGCATCATTACGTTGGAAAATAAAATTTCAATTTCATCACTAAGACTAACACCTGTGTCACCCGTTAAAGGAGTAACGCTTAAAATAGTTGGCGGCGTTAAATTAATATTATTTGTTGTACTAAACGACCAAGAATAATTATCCGGAGTAGGAGGAAATGGACCAGTGGCCGTTCTATCACCATCACCGTCTAAAGAATTATTAGCCATATCAACTATTCCATCAAAAGGCATAGCTAAAGTTTCCGGGCAATTTGCCCCACAGTCAGCTGCTAAAATAGTTACTGATAATGGCTCGCCACCCGGCAAGCAATAAATAGTTTCGTTGCAAGAATTTGTCCCACAAGGACTTCCTAAAAACTCTACTGTCCTATATTGATTAGCAATAGTAAGTGTTCCTGGGACTGGCGTAGTCGGATTACCATCAACTACTATATTAGAGGTATTTACTGAAAGTGGATTAATGGCTTCGGAAAACACCATCTGAATAACAATATTTCTATCATAAGTACCATTTTCAACTGGTCTAGCACTAATCACCCTAGGAGGAGTAATATCAAGAAAAGTACCTATTTCAAAAGACCAGGTATATCCAGCAACTCCTAAAGCCGAGGTTCCATCTATTTTTTGGATAGCACTAGTTAAAAATGTAGAATACCAAGTATCAGCACTAGAATCACCCAATGGACTAACTGGCTTAAAGACAAAAGTCATATCGTCCGCTGTTTTACTGGCATAAACCTCATCGTTAATTAACCATGGTCCAGATATAGCTTGGCCTTGCAAAGCTATTTTAACGTTAGGATCTATTCCGCCGGCCAGCGTATCGTATTCTCCTGGATCTAATTGACCATTATTAGGATTATTATCAATCCAATTACCGTAGATTCCGTCTCCATGAACATCGTTAATTACAGTAGCTGGATCCATAACTTCTTTAAAAGTAACAACTATACTAGTATTCCGAGCAATATTTCTGGCTCCAGGGACTGGATAAACACTCTCTATGATTCCACCGCCCAAAGCACCGCCTCCGCCACCTCCGCCACCTGGCCCAACTGGAACACCAGCTCCTCCACCAATCTTACTACTAATAAACTGCACCAAAGCAAAAGAAATTAAAATAATCCCTAATCCGATAGCTGCATTAATTAAAATCTTTTTAGCCTTATTAACTCTCTCCGGAATACCGCCTGACGTCATCCAAATATATCCCCCATAAATAATAATCGAAACAGCAATAACGCCTAAAAATCCTAATAGAGCATTAACAAAGCTTATAACCATTTGAAAGAGTCCCCTAGTTGTCAAACCAAAGGTTGCTCCTAAATTTCCATCGACACTTACTTGAGCTAAAACTGGTAATGAAACAAAAAACATTCCAATTATAAAAACAGGAAGTAATAACCAATATTTATTTTTCATCCACCCCAAGGACATAGTTTATTTTACCAAGATTAAAAAAGGACATCTGAAAAAACCAGAAAAAGTATTATCCCAAAAAGAATAGCGACTAAGGCTAATAAATAAACTTTTAACTCACCCATAAAATTCAAAGATTTCCACAGATATATATCCCTTATTCCAAGGACACAGAATAATTAATAAGAATATTTATCTTAAATACGGCAAGACCGCATAGTGCGAACCCATATAAACTCCTCGGTTCGGAAGTATAAAAATAAATTTTTATACTTCTCTCACTCTACGTCGCTTATAAAAAAATTATACCATACTTTTAAAAAATAAAAAACAGGTTGTTTTATAAAAATAACAAACCTGTTTTTATATATACGTAACACTATAAATTTTATCTTCTACGATATCTATCGTTCTCGTCAATTTTTCCAATTCTTTTTAGATAATCTCTTTCCTTACGCTTATCTTCTTTTACTAAAGCAGATTTTTTTTGTTCGTTTCTGCTTGGATCTTTTACTAAATATTTTATCTTTCTAGATTGAATAATTTTACCACTTTGCTGAACAGCTTTGGTAAAACGACGAAAAAAAGCTTCAAATGTTTCGTTTTGTTTTCTTTTAATATCTGGCACTTTTATACACCACCTTTCTATATGTTAAAAGCCATATTTATTATGACTTTTGTTAATTATTTTGCCTAACAACTATATACTAAAACCAACCATTTGTCAATATATTTTCTTTCTATTATAATTTAATATAAAATAGGGTTGTTATGCAGTAGATAAATTATAAATTATTCTCTAAAAAATTAGATTAATGTCCTTAAAAAAGAATAGAATTTTAATAATTTTTATTTTAATGTTAATTTTTATCGTTAATACTTTTATAGTTTCCCAAAACGATTTATCTACCTATGAACGTTTACGTGATTTCTTAATAGTTTTACTAATTTTCCCCTTTTTAACTTATTCTTTTTACAAAATAGGCAAAAAAAACTTTATTTATTATTTAATTTTATCTAATATATTATTTATCATAATAGTTGTTCATCTTTTAAGGTTAGTTTTTGGAGGTCTTTTATGTTAAAAAAAATTATCCTATTAACTACATTAATGCTCTCCCTTATGCTTGCAGCGGCAGACTTTTTTTGGTTTCAGAAAATGCCCTCCACTGCCTTTGTTTTTCATAATATTTTCGGATTAATTATTGGATTGTTTTTAATCTATTTATCTATCATTTTTATAAAAAATAAATTAAATACTAGATATTGTAATTTTATTCTATTCATAGTCGGAGTTGCTATGACAATAATACATTTAGTTAAATTACTTATTGGTAAATGTGTCTAAAAGCTTATACAAAAAAACGCCGATAGAAATCGGCGTTTTTTTTATTGTGCGTGCTATGTTTATTTTATTCTCTTTTTAAGTTCTTTTACAACTCTTTCGTAGTCCATTTCCTCCTGAATTCCGCTATCCATATCTCGAACTAAAATTGTTCCATCCAAAACTTCTTTTTGCCCCATAATCAAGGCTACCTTTACACCTAATTTATTAGCTATATCAAGTTGACTTCTTAAGCTACTCTTAGACAAGCTTTCAGCAACCTTATAACCATCTTCTCTTAATTTCTCAAACAAGCTAAGAGATTTAATTCTAGCTTTTTCACCCAGTTGAGCTACAAAAACATCGAACACTGGCTTTTTAACTACCTCTGTTTTATTTTCTTTAAGCTTAATAATCATTCGTTCAACTCCAAGACCCATTCCACAGGCTGGAGTATCTTTGCCACTAAGATCACCGACTAAATCATCGTATCTACCGCCGCCGCCTAAGGCAATTTGTCTTGAAGGAGAATCCTCTATATTAGCTGGCCAAATCTCAAAAACAGTTCGCGTATAGTAATCAAGACCACGAACCAAATAAGGGTCTGGTTCATAAGGAATATCTAACTCATCTGAATATTCTAAAACCTTAGTAAAGTGAATTTTACACTCATCACAAAGCCAGTCTACTATTTGAGGTGATCCTTTTACAATCTCCTGACAACTTTTTTCTTTACAGTCTAAAATTCTAAGTGGATTTTTTGTTAATCTTTTTTTACAAACTGTACAAAGCTTAGTTCTTTTAGTTTTCAAGTAAACTATTAAATTCTCTTTAAATCTTGGCCTACACTCAATACAACCAATGCTGTTTAATTTAATACTAATATCTATTCCTAAGCTTTGATAAAATTTATAAGCAATTAAAAGTAATTGTGCTTCGATAACTGGATCTTTGTCACCAATTATTTCAAGATCAAACTGATGATGTTGGCGAGTTCTTCCAGCTTGCGGTCGTTCGTGTCTAAAAAGAGGAGATATTGTATAAAGCTTTACTGGTTGAGGTAAATTTACCATACCGTGCTCAATATAAGCTCTAACAATTCCTGGGGTTGCCTCTGGCTTTAATGAAACATTTTCCCCGCCATCGTCAATAAAAGAAAACATTTCTTTCTCGACAATGTCGGTATCTTTGCCCGTAGATCTAACAAACAAAGAAGTGCTTTCAAGTACTGGTGTATCTATTTTTTTAAAACCATAATCCTTAGCAATTACATCTGCTTTTTCCTTAATATAATCTCGATAACTTTGCTCTTGAGAAATTATATCCTTCATTCCTCGCAATAACTGAGGTGGCTTAACTTTGCCTCTTTTTTTAATTATTGTTTTATTTTTTGGTCTTCTTCCCATATATATTTATTTAATCTTTTAATTAAAGAATATTATTTTAATAAATTGCTTTTTCCATAGTTCCAAACCGAGTAAATGGCCATCCCCTAAGCCACACCTTGCCAATAATATTTTTTCTTGGCACAGAGCCAAAATTTCTTGAATCAAGGCTTTCGTCTCTATTGTCACCCAAAACAATATATTTATCGTCTTGTAAATGTATATCTAAATTCAAGTTTGTAACTTCATCAGGCGATAAATAGTCTTCTTTTAACAATAAACCATCTTTATACTCTTCATTATATATAGTAACTTTATTATCACCTACCACAACCCTTTCTCCTGGAAGGCCTATTATTCTCTTAATAAAATATTGACTTGGATCCTTAGGGTATCTAAAAATAACAATATCCCCTCTTTCCGGATCGTTTAACCTATATCCGATTTCATTAACAATCAAGTAATCATGAGTATAAAAAGTAGGCTCCATAGAGGCTCCTTTAACATAAAACGGTTGAATTAAGAAATAACGAATTGGTAAAATTATAGCTAACGAAATAACTACTATTTTTGTGATTTCTGCTACAAACCCAAAGAAGCTTTTAAACGGCGCAAACTGATCCTTTAAATACGCATAAAACCCATCTTTTTTTTCAGGTTGCATAATTTTTATTTATTGTTTAATATATATATACTCCCGCCCTAAAAAACGGGGTGATTTAGAAAAATATTTTAATCTAAAAGCGGCTTAAATCGCATGATTTTAACTTAATATAAACTCCTCGGCTCGGAAATAGAAAAATATCCATTTTTCCATTTCACTCGCTCTACGTCGCTTATAAAGATAAAAATAGCGACTTTTTCTCGCTTATAGTATTAAGTATTAAAACATAAAATAAAAAAATAATCAAATGCATAAAATAAATTTTTTAGAGGAAATGAAAAAAGGACATTATCTAGGTGGCGTTTATCATTCCCCCAAAAAACCACGGTTTTTAAAATATTTAATGATTTTTATGGTGATATTAAGTGTCACCTTGTTTTCTTTTTCTTGGCAAGTTTTTTCTTCTTATCAAGATAACCGTGATCCAAAAAACCAAGAAGGAGGAGTCGGCATAATAGAAAATATTGGACGAAGCATAAAAAACCTAGTTACCTTTGGTAGTTTTAAAATTGGCAATAAAAATAAACTACAAGGAGAGCCGGAAGACAAAATTAATATACTTTTACTTGGCGTTGGGGGCAAGGGGCATGATGGAGCTTATTTATCTGATACCATAATACTAGCTAGTGTAGAACCATCAACTAATAAAATAGCTCTTCTCTCAATTCCTCGAGACCTTTATGTGCCGATTGGTGACAGAGGCTGGCATAAAATAAATCATGCTAGCGCCTACGGAGAAGCAGAAAAAACAGGACATGGAGCCGAACTGGCCCAAGAAACTGTTAGTAAAATATTTGGTGTTCCTGTTCATTATTATGTAAGAGTTGATTTTGATGGCTTTAAACAAATAATAGATGACGTTGGTAAAGTTAAAATATATATAGAAAATTCTTTTACCGATAAAGAATATCCCGATAATAATTATGGATATGATCCTGTTAGCTTTTCAGAGGGTTGGGAAATAATGGATGGTGACCGAGCTTTAAAATATGCCCGAAGTCGACATGGAGACAATGGAGAAGGTTCTGATTTTGCCAGATCAAGAAGACAACAAAAAGTTTTAGCCGCTGTTAAAGAAAAAATAAATAGTTTGTCTTTTTGGTTGAATCCTAAAAAGGTGGGACAGGTCTTAGCCGATCTTGATAATCACATAACAACTAACATGGAAAGTTGGGAAATAATCAGCCTGGCCAAAATAGTTAAAAATAGTAATTTAGATAACATTAATCATACTGTTTTAACCGAAGGACCAGACGATGAGTTATATGCCTCAATCGTTAATGGAGAATACGTCCTACTACCTAAGGGTAATGATTTTACTCCACTTAAAATATTAGCTAAGAATATTTTTTCTGATGAAAATGATAAAAATATTAATCAAGATTCTCTTAACGAAAAAAAAGAGATTATTTCAATTGAGATTCAAAACGGAACAACTATAACTGGACTGGCTTCGAAAATATCAAAAGATTTAAAACAAGAAGGCTTCTTAATTACAAAAATAGGAAACGCTTCGGTTCAAGATTATGAACAAACAATTATTTACAACTTAACCCAAGCTAGTGATCCAGAAAAAATAAAATTTTTAGAAAATGAATTTAACGCTACGGCGACAAATGATATACCAAGCAATTTAATAAACAAAAATATTACCGGCCTTAACATTAATGGCTCAACAAATAATTTAACAGATGTTATAATTATTCTAGGAGAAAATACTAACAAATAAATTTATGAAATTAGTTATAGTAGGAAGAGCAAATGTTGGAAAATCAACCCTCTTCAATAAAATAGTTGGGAGGAAACAAGCGCTTATTTCTGACATAAGCGGAACCACAAGGGATACCAATATCGGCAAAGGCGAATGGAATGGCGTTCTATTTTCAATTTATGACACAGCTGGAATTGGATTAAAGCCCGAAAATGAAATAGAAGAAAAAGTCAAAGCTCAAAGTGAAAATAAAATAAAACAGGCTGATTTAATTTTATTTTTACTTGATGGGCAAGAGGAGATATTGCCTCAAGATAAAAAAATAGCCAAAATCTTAAGAGGATCAAAGAAAACCGTTATTATGGCTATCAATAAAATTGACAGCCCTAAGCTAAGAAGAAAAGTAGACCCCTTTGAGTTTGAAAAATTAGGATTTAAAGATCCCCAAATTATATCTTCATCAAGTGGATCTGGTGTTGGAGACTTACTTGATGAGATAGTTGATTTTTTTAAAAAAAATAAAAAAACTTCTACTAAGAAAATTGTTGTTGAAGATCTACCTGAGATAAATGTAACTTTATCTGGCAAGCCAAATGCTGGCAAATCATCAATAATGAATGCTTTGATAAAAAGAAAAGTACACATAAAAGAACAGGAACAAATTATCGTTACTAGTATAGCCCATACAACACGTGAGCCCCAAGAAAGAGAGATTTTAACCGATAAATATAAAATTAATTTTGTTGATACTGCTGGAATTAGAAGAAAATCTAAAATAGAAAATAAAGGCCTTGAACGACTTAGTGTTAGAAAAAGCATCGGCGAACTTAAAAGAGCCGACATAACCCTATTTGTTCTTGATTTATCAGAACCACTAACAAGTCAAAATAAAAAAATATCCGGGCTGACAGAAGATGTTTACAGTGGTCTAATTATAATAGGGAATAAATGGGACGCCATCAAGGATAAAACCATGGAAAGTGACCAAGAATTTAAAGACTATCTTAAGAGAAGTCTGCCCTTTTTGAAGTGGGCGCCCGTTATATTTACCTCTGCAACAGAGGGGAAAAATATTTTAAAAATACCCACTTTAATAGAAGAAATTTTTGAAGAAAGAAATAAAAAACTAGATGATGAAGAAATGGAAAAATTTATCGGTGAAATTATAAAAAGAAAAAGACCAATTAGAGCAAAAGGGACCAGAAACCCTAGAGTTCATGGATTTACCCAAACAGGGACTAATCCTCCAAGATTTACAATAGTAATCGGACCAAGGGATACAATTCATTTTTCCTATTTAAGATATATTGAAAATAGGCTCCGAGAAAAATATGGATTTGGAGGAACACCTATTAAAATAAGAGTAAAAGCTCTAAAATAATTATGAGACTATTAATAGGGCTTGGAAACCCTGGGAAAAAATATAGTTTAACAAGGCATAATGCTGGCTTTTTGGCTGTAGATAAAATAAAAGAATTTTACAAGTTAAATGAATGGAAATTTGAAAAAAAATTTAACGCCGAAATAATCAAAGGAGAAATCGACGGTAAAAAAACTATAATAGCTAAACCACAAACATTTATGAATAACTCCGGTGAATCCATAAATGCATTAAAAAGTTTTTATAAAATAAAAACAGAAAATATTATAGTCGTTCACGATGATATTGATATTAATCTTGGAAAAATAAAAACTCAACAAGGTCGAGGGCCAGCTGGACATAATGGAGTAAAATCAATAATTAATTGTTTGGGGACAAATAATTTTTCTCGAATTAGAATTGGTATTAAAAATGAAGAAACCTTAGGACAAATACCAACTGAAAAATTCGTATTAGAAAAATTTACTGATCAAGAGCTAAATATATTAGATGAAACATTGCAACAAATATTATAAAAACCCTTTCTAAATAGAAAGGGTTTTTATAATAAGTCTATACTGATTATTTTCCTGCTTACCAACGCCAAGGTATAACAAGAAGAATCCTGTTAACCTGAAGCTTTTCAGATTTTTACAAAAATCAGGAGGGGCGATTTCTGTAAATAATCACTGACAAGCAGAAAAATAATCACTACCGTCTACTGTTATTTTGTAATATTACACTATATCATAAATATAAAAATATGTCAATAGAAGAAGGCAACTTAAAGTACTGGGTGGCACTTTCCGTGTATCCCAAGATAGGGCCGATTAGATTTAAAAAATTATTTGATTTTTTTAAAAATACAAAGCTTATTTGGCAGGCTGAAGGAATTGATTTACTAAAAGCTGGGCTTGAGGAACATATAATAATAGATTTTATAGAAGCAAGAAAAAAGATTCATCCCGAAAAAGAATTAGAAAAAAATCTAAAGGAAAATATTAAAATAATTACCATTGAAAATAAGGCTTATCCACAAAAATTACGAAAAATAGACTCTCCCCCCTTTGTTCTTTACTACAAAGGTAATTTAAATTACAAAGAACCAAGCCTTGCTATTATAGGGACTAGAAAAATGAGCCTTTATGGAAAACAGGTTGCCGGCGAACTAACAAGAAATATTTGCAGAAATAATATTACGACTATTAGTGGTATGGCCCTTGGCATAGATTCAATCGTCCACAAAGAAACTATCCGTTCTAATGATAGAACAGTTGCCGTTCTTGGGTCTGGATTAGATGAAAAGAATATCTACCCAAAAATAAATTATAATTTATCAAAAGAGATAATTGATTCTAACGGCCTGCTTATAAGTGAATATTCCGCAGGAACTCCTGGCCTAAGCTATAACTTCCCCCAAAGAAATAGAATAATTTCTGGCTTAAGCTCCGGTCTTTTAGTTATAGAATCTGCCCTAAAGGGTGGTTCGCTAATAACAGTAAATTATGCCAAAAAACAAAACAAAAAAATATTTGCCATACCTGGTCCAATAACTAGCAATAACTCAGCTGGAACCAATAATTTAATTAAGACAAATATGGCCAAAATGATAACCAGTTACAAAGACATACTTGATGCCCTTGAATTAAAACAAGATATAGCTAAAAAACAAATTGACAAGTTATCCAATGATGAAGAAAGTCTATTAAACTTTTTAACCAAATCTCCATTACATATAGATGAGATAATTAAAAAATCAAAAATTAAATCAAATAAAATATCTTCTCTCTTAATAGTTTTAGAGTTAAAAGGCTTAATAGAAAATCTAGGAAACATGAATTACGCCACCAAGTCTTGACCCAGCACCACTTTATTAATCTAATATAATTATTAATGTTTTTAAAAAATATCAACTATATAATAAGCTGTTTAATAAAAAATATCCCCACAAAAGTGGTGCGGGGTTGACAGGTTTTAAAAAAAATGATATGATCATAAAAATGCCTTAAAAAGTTTTTATGAAAATAATCAATCTAACAAAACCAAAAAAGATTAGAGGTGCAAAAGCACTAAAGGTATTATATTTCCAAATTAATAAAAATATTGCATAAAAAAATACTTCCCAATAAGGGAAGTATTTTTTTATGCAAAAAACGATCTTTGACTATAAATTAAAAAGAGTTAAAAATAGGGGGGAGCCATGAAAAGAACAGATGTGATATGTAAAATAATGCAAAAATGTGGCGGAAGCAAGGAAGCTGGAAACATCTATTGCGATGAGATTGCTTGGGTAGTTAGAAGGTTTTATCCAAAAAATTTTAAGTGTTGCTCAAAAGATGGCCGATGTATGGGACGAGACGAAGGGAAAGATTTAAGAAATAAAAAAGTTGAATGTGGTTTTAGAGAAGACTGTATCTGCGGAGATAACTGTTACGGAACAGCAGACAGCCACTGCACTTTTGCAGACGGAATACTCAAAGAAAGAGAAATTAAAAGGCTTAAAGAAGCCCTACCCCACGTCCAACACCCTAACAAAAGAGATGATATTCTCTACCAATTAACTCTTGCCGGGGAACCTGTTTAAAAAACTAATCCCCTATTAAAAGCCCAAAGGGTTTATCTATTTTAGATAAACCCTTTTTTATTTAAATAATATTTTATTTATTTTAAAAATTCTTTAATCCTCTTTTTAGCCTCAGTATTGTTTTTTATCCAAATAGTTCTCTTGTCTTTTTTAAACCAAGTTAATTGCCTTTTGGCAAATTGAACACTAGCTCTAACTATTTCTTCAAACATTTGTTCATAACTAATATTACCTTTTAAATATAAACTTAAATATTTATATTCAAGACCAAACTCTTCTAATTTTTTCCAGCTTAGACCTTCACTTCTAAGACGTTCAACTTCGCCCAACATATCTTCTTTTTCTAATCTATCTTTTAACCTCTTTCTTATCCTGCTCTCTAAAACATCTTTATCAAATGTTAATCCTATTATCAAAACTTCGTATCTTGGCTCTTGTTTTGTAAACAAATCTTTTAAAGGTTTTTTAGTTGTAAGACAAAACTCCAAATACCTAACTAATCTCCTTTTATTTTTTTCTTTAGTTATTTTCTTAAATTCTTTTTTATTTAATTTACTTACTTTTTTTAGTTTATTTAAAATATCGACTATCTCTAATTTATCTAACTCTTTTCTTAATTTTAGATTAGGTTTAACAAAAGATAAATTATAATTATCGATAACTGCCTGAGAATATAAACCAGTTCCACCAACTAAAAATACGTTTTTACCGCTGGCTAAAATATCGTCAATTGCTCGAAATGCTTTTTTTTGATAACTAGCTAAAGTAAATCTTCTTTTGGGAGTAACAACATCAATTAAGTGATATGGAATATCTATATATTTATTACCTTTTTTAACCCTGTACTCTATTAAGTCCTTACCTGTCCCAATATCCATTCCTTTGTAAACTTGCCTAGAGTCAGCACTTATTACCTCGCCATTAAAAGCCAAACAAAGCTTGACCGCAAGCCCCGTCTTCCCACTGGCAGTTGTGCCAACAATAGCTATTAATTTTTGTTTTTTATTTTCCATTTTTTTTATTCACTAAGTCATTTATAACCCCCCATCTTCTTTTCTTTTCTGCCCAAGGAATATCATCTTCGTATTTTTTAACTGACAAAGCACCTTCCCGAGGGGAATATTTATTTACATAAACAATATCAAATCCAACTTTTTTAATTACCTTTACAGTTTCATTGAATTGTTTGTCTGTTTCTCCTGGAAATCCAACTATAACGTCAGAAGAAAATTTTACCCCTGGTATTTCTTTTTTAATTTTTTTAATTAATTTTAAATATCCTTTTTGCGTATAATGTCTATTCATCTTTTTAAGAATATCGTCATCACCTGATTGAAATGGTAAATGAATATATTTAACGACTTTTTCACAGTCTCTAATAGCCTTAATCAATCCATCTTTCATGTCCTTGGGGTGATTAGTTATAAAGCTAATTTTAAATTCTCCTGGGATTTTATTTAAAAATTTTAGCAATTTTCCAAAATTAACTTTTTTCCCTTTTTCGTCCAGGGAACTATAGCTATTTACATTTTGACCTAAAAGTGTAATTTCACCGTAATCACTATCAACTAAACCTTCTACTTCTTTTATAATCTCTTTAGCTCCACGTGATTTTTCTTCGCCCCTAGTATAAGGAACGACACAGTAAGAACAAAAGTTATTACAACCGGTCATAACAGGAACAAAGGCATGATTTTTATGTTTATATTTTGGATCAACTTTTAAATAATTAATATTAAGCTCGTTATCACGATCCCTATTCATTAAATTAACCTTGCTTCTCCAATCATCAGAATTGCTTTTTAAAAATTCTTCTAATTTTTCCATTTCTCTAACATCAAAAATTAAATCTATCTTTTCTGAAAATCTTTTTTTATCACTCTTTAAAATACATCCCGTTAAAATTATTTTTGGTCTTTTTTTATTTTTGGTCAATTTGCTTTTAGCACTAAATTGACCATGAATTCGATCAATTGCTGTTTGGCGAACTGAGCATAAATTAATAACAACAAAATCTGCTTCATCCATTTTAGAAGATTTTTTGTGATTATAACTTTCCAAGATAGAAGCGATTCTTTCTGAATCGCTTTCGTTCATCTGGCAGCCATAAGTTTTAATAAAATATTTCATATAAAGAATTTTAACAATTATTTAATATTATAACACCTTAACACTTTATTATATATTTTTCAAGTAATACAAGAGTGCTCTAAAAAATAAAAAACTGGTCCAACCCTATGGCTAAACCAGTTATAATTTCTTCGGTTTATTGACTAACCCCTCATTTTTTTAACCCAATTAATCATATTGGGGAATCTTTGTTCATAATTATCAAGAAACTCTTTTCCGTGTCCAATTTGTTGATTAATTGGAACCCCTTCTCTGCATAATGGACACTGCGTCTTTAAGTTTCTATCTAAATCAATGGAATGATTTTCTGCCTCTATTATACAAAGAGAATAAATAGTTGCTCTTAACTTATCTGCTAAAATCTGCGTTTCAAAAAATCCCTGACGATTACAAATTACAGCGCAAGCAACCATTTCTCCGCGGGCATCTTTTATTAAATTGCCTCCATCATTAAGACTACCACCAGTATTAATAACGTCATCAATTAAAATAACCTTTTTACCAAAAATTTTTTCGGCATGATCCTTGTACCAAACAATATCTTCTTTAGTCTTTCCTTTCCTTCTTTTTTTTATTAACTTCAAAACCTGAATAGGTCGCCCAGTAAAAGCTCCATAAAACATCGCTACTAACGGCACTAAATCTTGAGCCCCATAAGGAGCGGCCAATAAAATGTCTGCCTCAACATCTTTAATGTCAAAAGCCAAAGACATGGCCAATGGTGTTAAGTTATCAATATCCTCAGTTACTTTTTTAATATTAATATAAGTGTCCATGTGTCCACCCTTAGTACCAACAAGATGACCTTTAGTAACCGCTCCTTTTGATTTTAAAAAATTAACTACACCCAATTCATTAAGTTCTTGCAATTTACCAAATAAAAAACTTTCAACTTTTTCTAAATCGACGGGTTCTAACATTTTTTCTCCTTGTGTCTTTATTTATTTTGATTAAAAAACTTTAAGTATTTAAAGTTATTCTATCTATAAATTTTATTCTACTTAATTTAATTAAAAAAGAACATTAATCCATACTATCATCTTTACTGGCTAATGTCAACCACCTGACTTAACTAAAAATCTACGACTTTTTATTTCCCTGTCTAATCGATAAATCAAAAAAGCATCTATGATCTTTATCATCTCTCCTATTTTTTTATTTTCCATGTCTATATCTTTTAAATCTTTAAAGATTATCTCTTCAATACTATCTAAAATATCTTTAGAAATTTTTATTTTATTCCCCCCCTTATCTGCTTGAAAACAATCACCACAAACAATTCCTCCACTTGTTGGATTAAAATAATTTTCCTCGTTTCTATTTATTTTTTTCTTACATTCTATACAATCTAGAATATCTGGAGTATAGCCCAAATACGTAAGCAATTTTAAAATATATAAATAACTAAAAAACAAAGAAAAATGATAATTTAAAGTTCTTTTATCTTGATCTAATATAATTAAATATTCTTTTAATAAAGAAAAAATTCTTTTATCTTTTTTTCCACCTTGAATAAAATGATCTGTAATTTCTAATAAGTAAAAACCTAGATTTAATTTCTTAAAATCTTTTTTAATTTTGGGGAAATTTTTTTCTATCAGAGCTCCACCTATATGGTTAAATTTTTTACCTTCAGCAATCATTAAGTCGACAATTAAAAAATAATCCAAATGACCACCAAGCTTGCTTTTAATTTTTTTTGTTCCCCTGGCTATTGCCTCTACCTTGCCATTTTCTAAGGTATATATAGAAAAAAAACTGTCGCCATCGCGAAAGTTTTGTCTTCTTAAAATTATTCCTTGGGTGTTATATCTCATATACACCCCTGCGCCAAAAGTACAGGGTAATTAATAAAATATTTATTTATAATGCTGTAGAACTGCATGGTATTAACCTATATAAACTCCGAAGCCCGGAAATACGAAAGTAAAACTTTCATATTTCACTCGCACAACGATCGCTTATAAAGTAGCTTTATTCATATAACTTTGTAAAATTAACATCGCCGCTACATCATCTCTTTTGCCCCCCTTACTACCAAGAAGTAAATTTCCAGCCTCTTTACTACTTAATCTTTCATCCTCCTCAACAACTTTTAAATTTATATCTTTTTTTAGTTTATCTATAAAAATTTTTGTTTGTTTTAATTGATCACTCTTCTTCTCACCAGATAAACTAATCGGCAAACCAACTATAATTAAATCAATATCTTCTTCTTTTACTATTCGTTTTATCTCTCCTAGAACAAAATCAAAGTTTTTATTTTCTATTACTTCTTGAGGTATAGAAATCTTACCGTCCAAAAAACCAATTGCTGTTCCTATTCTTTTTCCGCCATAATCAATGCCCAATATTTTTTTTATCTTATTCATGCTTTTATTTGGTTAAAATTTTATAACCATCCCTTGTAACTGCTACAGTATGCTCAAAATGAGCCGACAAATTGTCATCGCTTGTTATAACCGTCCAACCATCTTTAGCTGTTTTAATGTCTGAAGAACCAACATTAACCATAGGTTCAATTGCCAACACCATTCCCTCTTTTAATACAATATTTCCCCATTTCTTGTCTACAAAATTAGGGATCATCGGCTCCTCATGAACCTCGTGGCCAACCCCATGCCCAACAAGACGTCTAACAACAGAGAAACCTTGTCCCTCAACATATTCTTGAATTGCCCTACTAATATCCTTAATTTTATTTCCCGGCTTAATTTGTCTAATGCCTAGATCTAAAGATTTTTTAGTTACCTGAACTAACTTTTCTACATCCTCTCTAATTTTACCAACTGCAACGGTTCTAGACATGTCCGTATAAAGACCGCCCTTTGCTGGATACCTCATTCCAAGATCAAAATCAACTATATCACCCTTGGCCAAAACAATATTACGTGTTCCATCACCATGAACAACTTCATTATTAATAGATATGCACATTGTCGAAGGAAACGGAGGATCATCTTTATGCCCCTTATAATTCTTAAACGATGGCTTTCCTCCATGTTCAGCAATTAGTTCTTCAGCTAATACATCAAGGTCTTTTATATTCGCCCCTGGCTTAACATTCTTAATAACCGTGCTCAAAATAGACGAAAGTATTTTACCGCCCTCTCCTATTAACTTAATTTCTTTTTTACTTTTAATAACTGACATTTATTTTAAATTTTTTAAAATATCTTTATGTATTTTTTCTATTCTTTGCTCTCCATTTACTAAAATTAAAATTTCCTTCTTTGTATAATATTTTATTAATGGTTCTATTTTTTTATGATAAATAGATAATCTTTTTCTTACTGCCTTTGGCTTATCGTCATCTCTGGTAAAAAGACTATCGCCACATAGATCACAAATTTCTGGTTTCTTTGGCGGATTATACTTTAAATTATATGTCTTACCACATTCACAAGATCGCCTATTTTTAATCCTCTCGACTGCTTCACGATCAGAAATTTCTATCTTAACCACTTTATCAAATTTTACAATTTTATCCAAAAATCTAGCCTGAATTAAAGTTCTTGGATAGCCATCAAGAATAAAGCCTTTTTTAATATCTTTTTTTTGCAATCTATCTTTTATTACCTTATTTGTTATTCGATTAGGAACTAACTTACCTTTATCCATGTAAGATTCTAATTTTTTACCCAAAACATCACCTTCTTCGACCTTATTCCTAAAAATATCGCCTGTTGAAATATGTGGTACGTTTAACTTCTTCGCTAAAAGAATTGCCTGGGTCCCCTTACCAGATGCCTGAGCTCCTAAAAAAATTATTTTCATATTTTATTATAATGTTTAAATAAATTACACGATCTATTAGACTACAAGTCTAATATTAACAGATGATTGTCCTTTGGTCAATAATTTAAAAACCCCTCTATTTTTATAAAGGGGTTTTTAAATTATTACACAATAGGTCTATAATAAAATTTTAATAATTTTTAAAATCCTTCGTAGTCTCTCATGGTCAATTGAGACTCAATCTG
>Ga0233440_1001176_pt1 | contig 25184 bp, 21 predicted proteins | sample SI_123_September_5_FD_182791 | JGI IMG/M metagenome (GOLD analysis project Ga0233440, IMG submission 182791) | Seawater microbial communities from Saanich Inlet, British Columbia, Canada - SI_123_September2016_120_MG | ecosystem: Environmental > Aquatic > Marine > Inlet | place: Canada: British... | reverse complement strand
CCATGAGCTTTCTGAGTGAATCCCTGATTTTGTCCCATAATAATTGATGACTGTGAAAACTGATCGCCCTAAATTAAATTGGTACAAATCAGCCGTTTTGGGCCCATATAAAGCGGGACGTAACACCTATCTATTGGCGCTACTCTACACTTTCAATCTGAATGACCCAGCATGGAATTTTGCTTCTCCAATTACCAGCTATCACAATATCGGTGGCATATTCGGCGCGTGGTTTGCTGATATTCTTTTCACAATATTCGGCATTACAGCATGGCTCTTACCGCCAGCAACTAGCGGAATAGTTTGGCTATGCTATACAAGAGCAGTTCAATTAGGAGATTTATGCCTCAAACAAATAGCCATAAAAATAAGTAGCTTATTGCTAATACTTGTTAGCGGGTCAGCCATATCATCACTCCATTTTCACAGATTCGATCTAATCCTACCCGCAAAAACAGGGGGTGTAATAGGCGATTTGGCAAGCAGTTTCCCATTGTTATTTATTGGTAATTTTGGAAGCACAACCCTGTTCCTCATGCTACTTCTTAAAGGGGCTTCACTCTTTGTAAATCTCAGTTGGCTGACAATAATTGAGAACATTGGTGCCATCATCCTGCAAGAACTGTCGCGTATACGCAGGGTCTCGTAATATCCATAAACAATTCTGTTGCCTACCGCTTTCTTATTTTTATTTCCTACCTGGTAATTGATGCAATTAACTAATCCCAACCAGTCTAGCAATCTCTCTCAGGATCACCTTAACGGCAGCTTCGAGTCATCTGCTGCCACCTATCCAACCACGTTTTGCAAATAGGTAAAAATCTTAACCAATTGCTGTTTGACACAGCATCATCAACGCTCCGGGGAACAGCCCCAACCCCAGAACTACTAGCGCATTGACAGAGAGGGTAATCCCTGCGGGGCTGAGATCATCGCACTCTATCCCTCGGCTCCCCTCTTCTGCCTCATCGAAGTAGACCATCTTGATCACCCGTAGGTAGTAGAAGGCTCCGATAATAGAGAAGAATACCGCAGCAATAGCCAGCCAAACCAGCTCCACAGTGATGACCTGCTGTAGTACCGCAAGCTTGGCATAGAAGCCTACTGTGGGTGGCACACCCGCCATGGAGAACATTAGAATCAACATCATCAGGGCGTACCAAGGATTACGCTTCGACAGCCCTCGGTAGTCGGTCAGCTCCTCTGCCTCAAACCCTTTACGAGACATCAACAGGATCATTCCAAAGGCTCCCGCTGAGGTGAGCGCGTAGGTGATGGCGTAGAACATCGAAGACTCATAACCCGCCTCAGTACCGCTGAGCACACCCAACAGCAGGAAGCCAATGTGAGAGATACCGGAGTAGGCGAGCATACGCTTAAGGTTAGTCTGTGCAATCGCAATCACATTACCCAGCGCCATTGAGAGCAGTGCCAGAATAATCAACATCTGCTGCCAATCCACGACCATGCCGTGAAGACCATCCACCAACAGGCGCATAACCATAGCAAAGGCGGCAATCTTAGGGGCACTGGCGATATAGGTGGTCACCGAGGTGGGTGCACCATGGTAGACATCTGGCACCCACATATGGAATGGCACCGCACCCAGTTTGAAAGCGATACCAGAAACCACGAAGACTAGGCCGAAGATCAGCACCAGATTGAGGTCACTGTTACCACTCTGCCCCTCAATCGCCTTCGCTACCTCACCAATATCTAGGGTACCGGTTGCACCGTAGAGCATAGAGATACCGTAGAGCAACATGCCTGAGGCCAGCGCCCCTAACACAAAGTATTTCATCGCCGCCTCAGAGGCACGCGCCTCATCTCGCTGTAGCGCTACCATGGCATACATCGAGAGCGACATCAGCTCCAGCCCCAGATAGAGGGTGAGGAAGGAGTGAGCCGAGGTGAGGATCATCATTCCCAATACACCAAACAGCCCAAGCACGAAATATTCGCCACGATAGAGATCACGCTCTTTCTGGTACTCTCCTGAATAGAGAAAGACCATGGTGGTAATCAGCAACATCGCTATCTTCAAGACGTCGCCCATCGGATCTCGAACAATCGAGCCGCTAAAGAGCAGCTGTGACTCCCCCCCCATTCCGGCATAGACCACAATGGCCGTAACCAGCAGTGAACCGATGGTTAGCAGACCCGTAATGATGCGGCTCTCTTCTTTCACAAAGAGGTCGACCAACAGTACAACACAGGCCAGCGTCAGCAGGGTTATCTCGGGAGCAACAGCAGTCAGTTGTGAGGTATCAAAATTCATTCTTCTACACTCCTATAGCTTGGAGATCGTAATCTGCTGTAGCAGATGGTCTACCGAGGCATGCATCACATCAATAACAGGTGCAGGATAGAGTCCCATCGCCAGCACTGCGGCTGCCAAAATTGCCATCATCAGGAACTCTCTCTTGTTCATATCGCTCAGACCAGCAACGCCATCGTTCCCTATCTTGCCGTAGACTACGCGTTTGTACATCCACAAGGTGTAGGCCGCCCCCAAAATCAGCGTGCTCGCTGCGAGGAAGGCGATCCAGAAGTTGGCACGGAAAGAGCCGAGGATCACCATAAACTCACCAACAAATCCAGAGGTACCGGGCAGCCCCGCATTGGCCATGGAGAAGAAGAGCATAAAGGCGGCAAACGCTGGCATGGTGTTGGCGACACCACCGTAATCACCAATCTCACGAGAGTGAAGACGGTCGTAAAGCACGCCAACACTGAGGAACATCGCAGCGGAGATAAAGCCGTGAGAGATCATCTGCGCCAGCGCCCCCTCTACACCAATGGCAGCCCCTTCCATACTACCGCTCTGCTTGAAGATCATGAACGGGATAAAGAAGCCCAAGGTAACAAAGCCCATATGGGAGATCGATGAGTAGGCGATCAGCTTCTTCATATCTTGCTGAACCAACGCTACAAAACCGATATAGACCACCGCAATCAGTGACAGTGTGATCATAAAGGTATCGAGTTCGCTACTTGCATCAGGAACAATCGGCAAGCTAAAGCGTAGGAAGCCGTAGGCGCCCATCTTCAACATGATCGCAGCCAGCACTACAGAGCCACCCGTAGGGGCCTCAACGTGAGCGTCAGGCAACCATGTATGGACCGGCCACATCGGTACCTTGACCGCAAAGGCGAGCAGGAAGGCGAAGAAGATCAACATCTGCGCGGTCATTCCAATTTTCAGGTCATGGTAGGCCAAGATCGAGAAAGTATTACTCTCACTATAGAGCCAGAGCAGTGAGATCAACATAAACACCGAACCGAGGAAGGTGTAGAGGAAGAACTTAATGGTGGCATAGACACGTTTCGGCCCACCCCAGACACCAATGATGATAAACATTGGGATCAACATCGCCTCCCAGAAGATATAGAAGAGGATCGCATCCAACGCCGCGAATACCCCATTCATCAAACCCGTCATGATCAAAAAGGCTGCCATGTACTGCGAATTACGATCCTGAATCACCTCCCACCCTGCAATCACCACAATGACGGTGATAAAGCTGGTGAGCACGATAAATGGCATGGAGATACCATCAACCCCCAAATGGTAGTTGATATTGAACGGCTCAATCCAAGGGATCAGCTCCACAAACTGCATCAAATGGGTAGAGCGATCAAAGCCGTTCCACAACGAGAGGGAGATCAACAGCGTGATGATGGCAAAGGCCAGCGCAGTGACTCGCCCCATAGCGCCACGACGGTCTCCAACAGCCAATGTCAGCAGGCCACCCACAATGGGTACCCAGATCAGCAGGCTCAGAATGTTGCTACTTGAATCCATGATATTCCATAACCTCTATCGGTAAAGTACCCAGGCCAGCATAGTGAGCAGACCGATAATCATTGCAAAGGCGTAGTGGTAGAGATAACCACTCTGCAGATGACGGATGACAGCAGCGATCTTCCCTACTCCGTAGGCAGAACCGTTCACCATCAGGCCATCAATCAATTTTGTGTCTCCAAATTTCCACAGCAGACCACCAATCCCGCGTGAACCGCCAGCAAAGAAGATCTCGTTGAAACTATCAAAACCATATTTATTCTCAAGCAGTGCGTGAATGCCAGAGAAGCGCTGCTTGATCGCCTCAGGAATATCAGGGCGCATCATATAGAAGTAGTAGGCCGTACCGACACCCGCCATCGCCAACCAGAATGGTGGAGCCATCATTCCGTGCAGGATGAAGCCCATAATACCGTGGAAGTTTGCACCCAGTGGGGCCAGTACATCATGTTCCGGCTTAACCTGAATCGCATCACCAAAGAAACCTGCAAACAGCATCGGCTCAACAAACAGGGCGCCAATGATCACCGAGGGGATCGCCAATGCAATCAGCGGCCCTGTGACCACCCACGGGGTCTCATGCGGTGCGTGTGCGGTATGGATACCGTGATCCTCATGCGCCTCTTCACCTTGATCATGGTGCGCGCTACCCAAGAAACGTGGTTCACCATGGAACACCAGGAAAAACATACGGAAACTATAGAGCGCGGTAATAAAGACCCCAAGCAGTACCGCAATGTAGGCGAAGGTAGAACCTGCGGTGTTAGAGGCGTGTACCGCCTCGATAATCGCATCCTTAGAAAAGAACCCTGCAAAACCGGGGAAGCCGATCAGTGCCAGCGAACCCACCAGTGAGGTCCAGTAGGTGATCGGCATATATCTCTTCAGACCACCCATGTTGCGCATATCTTGCTCATGGTGCATCGCAATGATCACTGAACCCGCCGCAAGGAAGAGCAGCGCCTTGAAGAAGGCGTGAGTCATCAGGTGGAAAACACCCGCTGCATAGGCTGAGGCACCGAGTGCGACCGTCATATAGCCCAGCTGTGACAAGGTTGAGTAGGCAACGACACGTTTGATATCGTGCTGCACCAGACCGAGGAAGCCCATAAACAGTGCCGTAATGGCACCAATGACCATGACTACCGAAAGCGCCGTCTCGGAAAGCTCAAACAGTGGAGACATCCGCGCCACCATAAAGATACCGGCGGTCACCATGGTTGCAGCATGGATCAGTGCCGAGATCGGGGTTGGGCCCTCCATCGAATCTGGCAGCCACACATGCAGTGGTACCTGTGCCGATTTACCCATCGCACCGATAAACAGCAAGATACAGATCAGGGTCATCACCGACCACTCACTATCACCCCAGATATTGATGGTCTGGCCGACCACACCATCGGTACGAGAGAAGACCTCTGCATAATCGAGTGAACCAAAGTAGAGCAACACACCCGCAATACCCAATAGAAAGCCGAAGTCACCCACACGGTTGACCAAGAAGGCCTTGAGGTTGGCGTAGATAGCTGTCTCTTTCTGGAACCAGAAACCAATCAACAGGTAAGAGACCACACCCACCGCCTCCCAACCAAAGAAGAGCTGCATAAAGTTGTTGGACATCACCAACATAAACATGGCGAAGGTGAACAGAGAGATGTAGCTAAAGAAGCGCTTGTAGCCAGGGTCTTCCTGCATATAACCGATGGTGTAGATGTGGACCATCAGTGAGACAAAACTCACCACCACCAGCATCATTGCGGTCAGTTGATCAACCAGAAAACCGACATGGAAGCTAATACCGCCACTCACCATCCAGGTATAGACGTTGCCATTGAAGGTATTGCCGTTAATGGCAGTATCTTGGAACACCAACAGTGAAAGCAGGAAGGCCACCGCAACACCACCAATGGTGACGATATGTGCAATCTTACGCTCCATCCAGTGCCCAAAGATCCCAGCGAGGACTGATCCAATCAGTGGAGCCAGTACAATAGCAAGGTAGACAGATTTCATTTCCATAGCCCTACCCCTTCAGCGTGTCGAGATCATCGACATTAATGGTTCGACGGTTACGGAACAGCAGCACCAGAATGGCGAGACCGATTGCAGCCTCTGCAGCAGCTACTGTCAGGATAAAGAAGACAAAGATCTGTCCGTTGGTATCCCCTAGGTAATGAGAGAATGCCACAAAATTCATATTCACCGAGAGCAGCATCAACTCAATCGCCATCATCAAAATGATCACGTTTTTTCGGTTGAGGAAGATACCCGCCACACTGAGGGTAAACAACAACGCCCCCAGAATCAGAAAATCGGAAAGTTCAATCATGCCTCTCCCCCTTCACGGATATCGAGCAGACGGATACGGTCCTCTCGACTGACTCGGTGTTGATCGGGAATATTCTGCTTCTTGCTGCTCGGACGTTGACGGAAGGTGAGACCAATCGCCGCCACAATCGCAATCAAAAGAATCGCTGCTGCCACCTCAAAAGAGAAGACATGCACCGTATAGAGCTGTTCGCCCAGCTCTTTGGTATTACTGTAATCGGCACCATGTGGTACTGGAGCCGGAAAGTTCTCGCTACTGAAGTAACGACCACCGAGCACCATAGCCATCTCTGCCACAATCGTCGCAGCAACCAGCGCTCCGGCGGGGAAATAGCGGGTAAAACCCTCACGCAGTGGCTCTAAGTTGACATCCAGCATCATCACAACGAAGAGGAACAGTACCATCACCGCCCCCACGTAGACCAACACCAAGGTGATGGCGAGAAACTCGGCCTCTAGCAATAACCAAAGGGCAGCGGTAGTAAAGAAGGCCAAAATCAGAAACATCGATGCATGCACCGCATTTTTGGCGGTGATTACTCGGAATCCAGCAAACAGCAGGATGGCACTAAAGAGGTAGAACAGTATGCTTGTCATTATCTATATTCCCCATCCACGGCCAAATCTGCAGCAAGTTGGGCCTCATTATTGTCGCCAATCTTCAGCAGCTCCTCTTTGGTAATGATGGAACCCTGACGAGACTCAAAGCTATATTCGTAAATACGGGTCTCGACAATCGCATCGACCGGACACGCCTCCTGACAGTAACCACAGAAGATACACTTGAAGAGGTCAATATCATAACGGGTGGTACGGCGGTTACCATAGTTGCTGGAACGACCCGCGCCATTCTCTGCGGGTGCATCCTCATCGCGTGGAGCGGCCTCAATGGTGATCGCCATTGCTGGGCAGACCGCCTCGCACAGCTTACAGGCAATACAGCGCTCCTCTCCATCTTCGTAGCGACGCAGTGCATGCAGGCCACGAAAGCGGGTAGACTGTGGAGCCTTCTCCTCAGGATAGTTGAGGGTGAATTTTCTACGGAAGAGGTAACGCCCCGTTACCGCCAACCCTTGGAACAGCTCCAGCAGCGTCCAAGTTTGGATGATTTTTTTCAATCTCTTCATCATGATGCTGCTCCCAGCACGCCGTCAAACCATGGCCCCAGCTCTGCATAGATCGCAATACCTTCAACAAACAGCCAGAAGATGGTGACAGGAAGGAATGCCTTCCACCCCAGACGCATGATCTGATCATAACGATAGCGCGGGAAGGTGGCACGGAACCAGAGGAAGAGGAAGAGGAAGATCGACATCTTCGCCAGCAACCAGACCAGTCCAGGAACCCACGCCGTCATCTCATCCAGTACCGGAATGCCCTGGAATGGCGAGAGCCATCCACCCAAGAATAGAATACTGGTGAGTGCCGCAATCAAAATCATATTGGCATACTCAGCGAGGAAGAAGATCGCAAAGGTCATACCGGAGTACTCAACATGGAAACCGGCAACGATCTCGGACTCACCCTCGGCCACATCAAACGGTGCACGGTTGGTCTCTGCCACACCCGAGAGGAAATAGACCACAAATAGCGGTAGCAGTGGCAACCAGTACCAGGTGAGGATATTGCCATCCTGCGCCCGCACAATATCACCCAAGTTGAGGCTACCCGCAGCCATCAATACACCAACCAGCGCAAAGCCCATCGCGATTTCGTAAGAGACCACCTGTGCCGCAGAGCGCATCGCACCGAGGAAGGCGTACTTGGAGTTGGAGGCCCAGCCCGCAATAATCACACCGTACACACCCACCGAGGTAAGCGCCAAAATATAGAGCAGACCCGCGTCCAGCTCAGAGAGCACCAGTCCATCATCAAACGGGATCACCGCCCATGCCGCCAGTGCCGGAGCAATGGAGAGGACTGGAGCAATAACAAACAGTGTCTTGTTGGCTCCCGTTGGCAGGATGATCTCTTTAAACATCAGCTTAAGAGCATCAGCAATCGGCTGTAACAGCCCTTTATAACCGACACGCTGTGGTCCAACCCGGACCTGCATCGCACCAATCACTTTACGTTCGGCGTAGGTGAGATAGGCGACGGATAACATCAATGGTGCCACAATCACCACGATCTTCAGCAGCGTCCAGAGTACCGTAATCACCTGCTCGGAGAGGATAGAAGATAAATCAAACATTACGCTATCTCCCCTTTCTGTTGACCTAGATGGCTCTGCTGCAGCGCTTCACTACGACGTACCAGCGGGTCGACTGCATAGATGGCATGACCGATTGAGACCGTTGTCTGGTCACTGCCCAGACTGCTCGGAGCACTCCAGCCGCCTGCCTGAGCCGCTGACTCAGTGGCCGTTTTCGCCTCAGCCAGCACCTCTTCAGAGGTGTCCAGATCAAATCCATCCAAATTCGCCAAGGTACCCAGTACACGTAAAATCTTCCAGCCAGGACGCGCCTCCCCTTTCGGAGCGACTACCCCTTGGAAACTCTGCCAGCTCCCTTCCATGTTAACCAAGGTACCGGAGGTCTCGGTAAAGGCCGCCATAGGCAACACGATATCGGCCTGCAGATCATTCAACCCATCACTAAAGGCCGCCATTGCAACCACAAAATCAGTTTTTCGAATCGCATCGGTAGAGGAGAGATCTTTTGCCTCGATCCCCATTAATAGCACCGCTTTGGGTGGCTCTGCGATCATCTCTGCTACATTTTTTCCTGCTGTAGATGCCGCGCCCACCAGAGCCCCACCCAGCGCATTGGCGCCTTCGGTCACTACACTCAGGGTTGCGCCAGACATCTGTGCAATGGCATCCGCCAACGCATAGAGCACCGCCTGGTTCGCGTCACGGTAAACCAAACCACCGATCAACACCATCACCTGCTCACCATCAATCAGTGATTGTGCAATCGCCTGATGACTCTCATCGACAGCCGCATTAGCGACCAGTGCGGTCAGCCCATCCAGATCACTCCCTTTACCCAAAGCAACCATCGCCTTGGCAACTGCTGCCAATGCCGGGGTCAGCTGATCGGTCTCAACCGTTGTACTGAGATCATAATTAAAATTCACTTGCGCGGGGTTCACGCTGCTGACTGCTGCACCGGCCAGTGCTGCCTTGCGCACACGGTGCGCCAGTAGCGGCTGCTCATGACGCAGGTTAGCACCCACAATCAGCACCGCATTCTGCTGCTCGACAGACTCTAGCGTACTGTTCAGTTGTGGCGCGGGTTGATTCTGCTGTCCAGAGAAATCCTGCTGCCCCAATCGGCAATCGATACTGGATGAACCCAGTCCACGCATCAGTTTCTGCAACAGATAAAGTTCTTCGACTGTGGCACTGGGCGAGGCCAGAGCACCACTCTCAGCGCCAGCTGCTTTCAACCCTTTAACGGTCGCCTCCAGCGCCTGTTGCCAGTCACAGGTGACCAACTTGCCGACATCATTACGCATCATCGGTTGAGTCATGCGATCCGCACTGTTCAAACCGAGATAGCTGAAGCGGTCACGATCCGATATCCAGATCTCATTGAGTGACTCATTTTCACGTGGAATCACGCGCATGACTTCGCCATTGCGAACCTGCACCTGAATATGAGAACCCACCGCATCATGCGGAGCAATGCTCGGCAGACTCTTCAGTTCCCAACTACGAGCGCTATAGAGGAACGGTTTGGAGAGCAGCGCCCCCACGGGACAGAGGTCGATAATATTGCCCGACAGCTCGGAGCTGAGGGATTTCTGTACGTAAGTACCGATCTCCATATGGTCACCTCGTCCGGTGCCACCAATTTCGGTAATGCCCGCAATCTCAGTGCCAAAACGGACACAGCGGGTACAGTGGATACAGCGGGTCATCTCGGTAGAGACCAGCGATCCATAATCTTTATCTTTGACGATGCGCTTCTTTTCACTGTAGCGCGCGGTACCGGCACCATAGCCCATTGCGATCTCTTGCAGATCACACTCACCGCCCTGGTCACAGACGGGACAGTCAAGTGGGTGGTTGATCAGCAGAAACTCCATCACACTCTTCTGTGCGGCGATCGCCTTGGGTGATTTTGTCCACGCCTTCATCCCGTCCATCACAGGGGTAGCACAGGCTGGCATCATCTTCGGCGCCTTCTCCACCTCAACCAGACACATGCGGCAGTTGGCCGAGGTCGACAGTTTCTTGTGATAGCAGAAACGGGGGATCTCGATACCATTGGCATCGGCGACCTCAATCAACGTCTGCCCCGGCTCTACCTGAAGCTCGATGTCATTAACCTGAATGGTAAGAGAGTTGTTATTATCCATTTCGATCTTCTCCTACCAATCCGATTTCACCATACAGGTGCTGTGGTCGATGTGGTACTGGAACTCATCACGATAGTGCTTGAGAAAACTGCGTACCGGCATCGCCGCCGCATCACCCAATGCACAGATAGTATTGCCTTCAATATTACTCGCCACATTGTCCAGCAAGTCTAAATCTTCGTTGCTGCCATTGCCCGCCTCGATACGCTGTAACACACGATAGAGCCAGCCGGTACCTTCTCGGCAGGGGGTGCACTGACCACATGACTCTTCATAATAGAAGTAGGAGAGGCGCTCCAGAATACGCGGCATACAGGCGGTCTCATCAATGACGATCACCGAACCAGCCCCTAACATGGAGCCCGCAGCAGCAATAGAGTCATAATCCATATTGACCTCCATCATCTGCTCACCCGGTACTACGGGGGTAGATGATCCTCCGGGGATCACCGCTTTCAGCTGATGCCCCTCACGCACGCCACCCGCCATCTCTAACAGCTCAGAGAATGGGGTACCCATCGGAACCTCATAGTTACCGGGTTTGTTGACATGACCAGAGACCGAAAACAGCTTCTCACCGCCTGCACTGGGTAACCCCAAGTCGAGGAACCACTGCCCCCCTTTAGCAAGAATTACAGGAATAGAGGCGAGGCTCTCGGTGTTGTTGATTGTTGTGGGGCGACCATAAAGACCAAACCCCGCAGGGAATGGTGGTTTAAAGCGTGGCTGCCCCTTCTTGCCCTCAATCGAGTTGAGCAGCGCGGTCTCTTCACCACAGACGTAGGCTCCTGCTCCAAGGTGGGCATCCAGCGTAAAATCAAAGCCACTACCGAAGATATTCTCACCAAGAATACCGGCGGCACGCGCCTCTTCCAGTGCGCTCTCAAAACGGCTATAGGGTTCCCAGAACTCACCACGGATATAGTTGTATCCGGCAGAGGCACCGATACAGTACCCTGCGATAATCATCCCTTCAATCAACTGATGGGGGTTATAACGCAAGATGTCACGGTCCTTACAGGTACCGGGCTCACCCTCATCCGAGTTACAGACGATATATTTTTGGCCCGGCGCATTGCGCGGCATAAAACTCCACTTGATGCCTGTAGGGAAGCCAGCACCGCCACGTCCACGCAGGTTGGAGAGTTTGATATCTTCGATCAACTCCTCCGCTGGAGTCTTCTCGCTGAGGATCTTCTTCAGCACCTCATAGCCACCGTTACTCTGGTAGGCCTCTAGGGTCCAAGAGTTTTCTAAGTGGTTATTTCTAAAACAGACCTGATTCGCCATGGTTACCCCTCCTTCCTTAGCGCATCAAGCAGCTCATCAATCTTTGCCGGATCTAGGTGTTCATGATAGTGCTCACCTACCTGCATCACCGGTGCATTAACACAGGCACCGAGACACTCCACCTCTTTGAGAGAGAAGAGTCCATCTTCGGTCACCTCACCAAAGCCGATATTGAGTCTCTCTTGCAGGTGATCCACCACCTGCTTGGAGTTGCGCAACATACAAGAGATATTAGTACAGACGCAAAGCTTATGCTTGCCTTGCGGCTTATGCTCATACATGGAGTAGAAGGTGGCAACCTCATAGACATGAATCGCAGGCATCTGCAGATACTCTGCCACCGCATCCATCAACTCTTGGGTTAGGTGACCGCCATTTTGATCTTGCACAATGCGCAGTGCGGCCATCGCCGCAGACTGCTTTTGATCTTCTGGGTACTTTGCCACCCAGCGGTCGATATCGGCGCGGGAGGTCTCGGAAATCAGTTCTGCACTCATCGATCAATGCTCATCTATCTATTTCACCAAAAACAACATCCATGGTACCAATCACTGCCACCACATCCGCCAACATATGCCCCTTCACCATCTCATCCATTGCGGAGAGGTGGGCAAAACCGGGGGCACGAATCTTCAATCGATACGGTTTGTTAGCACCATCCGAGAGGATATAGGTACCAAACTCCCCTTTTGGGTGCTCTACTGCGGCGTAAGCTTCCCCTTCCGGTACGCTGTACCCTTCCGTGAAATATTTGAAGTGGTGGATCAGTGACTCCATCCCCTCTTTCATATCAGCACGGGCTGGCGGTGCAACCTTCAGGTCAGAGGAGATCACAGGCCCAGGGTTCTGCTGCAGCCACGCTGCACACTGTTTGATAATATGGTTAGACTGGCGCATCTCTTCAATGCGTACCAGATAGCGATCATAACAGTCCCCTGTCACCCCAACCGGAATATCAAAATCAAGCTTATCGTAAACTTCGTATGGCTCTTTGCGACGCAGATCCCACGCCACACCAGAACCACGCAACATAGGTCCAGTAAAGCCCAGCTGTTTTGCCAGATCCGCATCAACGATACCGATATCCACGGTACGTTGTTTCCAGATTCGATTATCGGTCAGCAGCGTCTCATACTCATCAACCAACGCTGGAAAACGCTCGGTGAAGTTCTCGATAAAGTCGAGTACCGAGCCATCACGCCCTACATTCTGCGCTTTAAGGTCGGCCTCACTGCGCCACTGGTTAGGCTTATGCTTTGGCATCTCATCCGGCAGGTCACGGTATACACCTCCGGGACGGTAATAAGCGGCATGCATACGAGCACCAGAGACCGCTTCGTAGAGATCCATTAGATCCTCACGTTCACGGAAGCAGTATAAAAACACGGTCATTGCACCCACATCAAGCGCATGCGTACCCAGCCACATCAAGTGGTTGAGGATACGGGTGATCTCGTCATACATCACACGGATGTACTGAGCGCGTTCTGGTACCTCTATCCCCAGCAACTTCTCGATGGTCATCACATAGGCGTGCTCGTTACACATCATGGAGACATAATCGAGACGATCCATATAGGGGATACTCTGGTTGAACATACGCTGTTCAGCCAGTTTTTCGGTACCTCGGTGAAGCAGGCCGATATGGGGGTCGGCGCGATCAATCGTCTCACCATCCATCTCCAAGATCAGACGCAGTACACCATGCGCGGCAGGGTGCTGTGGCCCAAAATTGAGCGTAAAGTTACGGATTTCCGAGCTACTCATTCCTGAGGCAGTGGACGCATCATTAGACATAGCGGTTATCCTTACGCACAACACGAGGGGTGTTGACCCGCTCATCAATGGTGACTGGCTCGTAGATCACGCGCCCTTTAATCTCGTCATAGCGCATCTCGACATTACCCAGCATAGGGAAGTCTTTGCGCAGTGGGTGACCCACAAAGCCGTAGTCGGTCAGAATTCTTCTCAAATCTGGATGGCCGTCAAAGATGATCCCCATCAGATCAAAGGCCTCACGCTCATACCAATTAACCGACTTCCAGATCTCAATCACCGAAGGGATGACCGGAAAATCATCATCCTCTACAAAGCAGCGCACCCGCAGGCGCTCGTTCAGACGGTAGGATATCAGATGCAGCACCACTGCATAACGCTGACCAATCCAAGGTGTATTCGCCTCTTTTCCATAATCCAAGTAGTCCACGCCACAGAGATCAACCGCCTGTTCCATTTGGAACTGGGGCTTGTCTCGCAGTGCCAGACAAAATTCTAGGTAGTCGGCAGCAGCAACCTCAACGGTCAGCTCACCGTTTGCATCTGTGATAATCAGATCCAGCTCTTCAAACTGCTCTTCTAGTCGCTCTTGCAGTGTATCGTCAGTCAATGCCATGATAGTCTCTGAATCCCGTTACCGTGCAATGGTGTTGGTGCGACGAATCTTATCGTGCAGTTGCAGGATGCCGTAGATCAACGCCTCGGCAGTTGGAGGACAACCGGGCACATAGATATCGACAGGAACTACACGATCACAACCACGCACAACCGCATAAGAGTAGTGGTAGTAACCACCGCCATTGGCACAAGAGCCCATGGAGATCACCCAACGCGGTTCTGCCATCTGGTCATAGACCTTACGCAGTGCAGGGGCCATTTTATTAACCAAAGTTCCCGCAACAATCATCACATCCGATTGACGAGGACTGGGGCGAAAAATAATCCCAAAGCGGTCTAGGTCGTAACGCGCTGCTGCAGAGTGCATCATCTCTACCGCGCAACAGGCAAGCCCAAAGGTCATCGGCCACATCGAGCCGGTACGCGCCCAGTTAATCAGTTTATCGGCACTGGTGGTGACGACACCCTCTTCAAGTATCCCCTCTATTCCCATTCCAGCGCCCCTCTCTTCCACTCATAGATAAAGCCGATCACCAACACCAAGAGGAAGATTCCCATCGATGCCAGTCCAAACACTCCCACCTTGTTGAGCACCACGGCCCACGGGAAGAGAAAGGCAATCTCCAGATCAAAGATAATAAAAAGGATAGCGACCAGATAGAAGCGAACATCAAACTTCATACGAGAGTCTTCGAAGGCCTCAAAGCCGCACTCATAGGGTGAGTTCTTCTCCCGGTCCGGACGATGTTCGCCCAGCAGAAAACCGATCACAATAGGTCCTACACCGACACCGAGGCCGACTAGGATAAACAACAATACGGGCAGATAATTCTCTAACATTATTATTTTAACTTCCTGTCCATGTAACAGGTGGCCAGACTCGTTTTATTAAAGACATCCCTACTCGGACAGCCTTTCAGAAAAACTGAGTCTACCTTCCTTATCCATCCAGAGACAAATCATTTCTCTTTCCAGATCAAATAAATGGTGCCGAAGGCCGGACTTGAACCGGCACGGCTTACGCCACTACCCCCTCAAGATAGCGTGTCTACCAATTCCACCACTTCGGCAAAACTTCTCTTTACTTCGCTGCCTCTTCCGCAGGTGCGGCCGGAACAGGTATCGCCACCTCTTCCGCCTTCTCTGCAGGAGCAACAACAGGCTCTTCCAACGCTGGAGCAGGAATCCCTGCTGCAGGTGCAAGACCATCAAATAACTTCTCTTCCGTAGCCTGAGGAGTCGCCTCCTGCTGCGGTAATGCTACACGATCCACCACACTGGTGGCCGCCTCTTCGGTGTGACCGGAAAGATAGGCCAACGTGAGGCTGGTAATAAAAAATATGGTTGCCAGCGCTGCAGTGAGACGAGTCACGAAAGAACCGGAACCCTGCGCACCAAATACGGTAGCTGAAGCACCGCTACCAAATGCAGCACCCGCATCTGCGCCCTTACCATGTTGCATTAGGATCAAACCAACCATGCCAAGCGCGGCCAGTACGTGAACCAATAGAATGATGGTCTGCATTGTTATTCTTCTCTACTTTTAACTATCTACTTTTAAACCTATCCACCAGCTCGGCAGATGGTTAGGAAGTCATCAGCCTTCAGCGAAGCACCGCCAATCAGACCACCATCAATATCTTCCTGCGCCAGTAACTCCGCAGCATTACCTGCATTCATGCTACCGCCGTATTGGATACGCAGCCCTGCTGCCACACCCGCATCTTGTTTCGCCACATGTGCACGAACAAAGGCGTGAACCTCTTGCGCCTGCTCAGGAGAGGCTGTTTTACCAGTACCGATTGCCCAAACTGGCTCATAAGCCACTACAGAGTTCTTGAGCGACTCAACACCATAGGCATTGATGACCGCATCCATCTGACGTGCGCATACTTGCTCGGTCACACCCTCTTCACGCTCTTCCAGCAGCTCACCGATACAGAGAATTGGGATCAGACCAGCATCCTGCGCAGCCTTGAATTTCTCAGCCACCAGCTCATCACTCTCACCGCGACCATGACGACGCTCGGAGTGACCAACAATCGCGTACTGTGTACCAAAATCATTCAGCATCGCGCCAGAGATCTCACCCGTATAGGCACCTGAAGCGGCGTTACTAACATCTTGGGAGCCCAGCTTGATCGCTGAACCTTCGACCAATGAAGAGACTTCTGATAGGTAGATGGAGGGGGCACAGACCACAACCTCAGCGGCATTAACCTCACCCACCCCTGCCTTCAGTCCAGCAACCAACTCACGGACACTCTCCAGAGTTCCATTCATTTTCCAGTTTCCGGCAACGATTGGCTGACGCATTGAGCACTCCCTCTTGTAAATTCTTTCGTTCTTGTACAACTACACTTTTGCACTGCGCAGTTGCGAAAATTTGCAGCGGCGAATCTTAGCGGTTCACCCTCAATAAATCAATCAGAATTCGTAACTATTCATCAAACACCCACCTCTTGCATCACCACCCCAGCGAGCTCTTCTGTTAATGCATTGACTTCAGTAGCATCTTGCCCCTCCACCATCACCCGTACCAGCGGCTCAGTCCCTGAGGGACGCAGCAGAACACGACCACGCTCTCCTAAGCGCTGCTCCACATCAGCGACAGCGCGCTCAATAGTAGCAGTGCTCTTTACTTTACAGTCGCGCAGTCGCACATTAATCATCTTCTGTGGGTAGCGCTGCACCTCTGCAGTCAACTCCGCTAGGGTCTTGCCGCTCTCAACCACCTCATACAGCACCTGCAGCGCACTGACAATACCATCCCCCGTTGAGGTGCGATCCAAACAGAGCAGATGCCCTGATGACTCGCCACCAATGGTTCCATCATGCTGCTGGAGCAGTTCCAGCACATAGCGATCTCCGACCGCTGCACGCATAAAGGGGATGCTCTTTTTCTGAAATGCATGCTCCAGCCCCAGGTTGGTCATCAAGGTACCCACTATCGGACCATGTAACTCTCCGCTCTGCTGGCGAGAGATTGCGATGATATAGAGCAGTAGGTCGCCATCCACCACCGCGCCCTCTCCATCCACCATAATACAGCGGTCTCCATCGCCATCCAGCGCCACCCCCAGATCAGCACGGTACTCGCTCACCAATTTCGCCAACTTCTCTGGATAGGTAGAGCCCACTTCCAAATTAATATTAAGCCCATCCGGCTCTCGCCCAACGGTAATCACCTCGGCACCCAACTCCTCAAAAACATGAGGCGCTGTAGCGTAGGCGGCACCATTAGCGCAGTCGAGCACTAGGCGCAGTCCATTTAGAGAGAACTTCATCGGCACACTGCTCTTACAGAATTCGATATAGCGACCCGGTGCGTCATCGACACGACGTGCCTTACCCAGTTTGGACGAATCTACCGTCTGAATGGGGGCATCCAACAGTGCTTCCACCTTCTGCTCCCACGTATCGGGCAACTTCTTCCCCTCCGCAGAGAAAAATTTGAAGCCATTATCATGATAGGCGTTATGTGAGGCACTAATGACCACCCCCGCACCAGCACGCAGGGTGCGGGTGAGATAGGCTACTGCAGGGGTTGGCATTGGGCCGAGCAGACCGATATCGATCCCCGCAGCTGAGAACCCCGCCTCTAGTGCCGACTCAAACATATAACCGGAGATACGGGTATCTTTGCCGATCAGCACCATACTGTGCCCCTCTTCGGCCAATACCTTGCCAGCAGCATAGCCAAGATGCATCGCAAAATCGGGGGTGATCGGGTGATCCCCTACCCGCCCACGCACACCATCCGTCCCAAAATATTTTCTACTCATAGTCGCCAAAAATCATAATAACAGATAAATACGGAAGCATACCCACCCGCCTCACCTACAGCATCTAAGGTCAAGCTTTTCTTTCGCATAGTCAAAATGACTTTGGGGTAAATTGCGCAGGAATATCCAGACTAAAAACTTCATCACTTATTTTGGCCGCATAGAACCCTTTAGCCAGCACCTGCTCTCGAAGCCGTCCCGACATCTCAACAGCTGCAAGAATACCAAAAACCTTCTTGTCTTTATGCTCTGGAAAAAAATAGCGAAAACGCTCCATAATATTGCATAACTGATCAATCCCCTCTTCCCGAAGGTGGCTTTTTACCTCAACCACATAAACTTCATTTAATGAACTGTTGGCATAAGAGAGCACATCAATTTCAAGCTCCTCTCCCCCCTTTTTAACCCGGACACTAGGACTTACCACCTCCATCCTAAACTGATCACGCAAGATTTGCTGCATACTGGGCAGAGCCAATCCTTCAGTAAAGCTGCCAAATTTATTTGCCAAACCTCCAACCTGTCGATTAGTCTCGTTAACTCGCCTATCAGTCTCCTTCAACTGCCTGTCAGTCTCTTTCTGCGCAACCACCAGACTGGCAACCAAATCTTTTAACTCTGCATCGGTCACTCTCTATCTACTCCCCAAATGCTCATTATCACTAAACCCGTAAGCATAGCACACCACACACTGAAGCAGCTCTCATGTATGGCGCTGTTTTTGACTCCTTCCCCATTCTAAGGGGGAAGGCTGGGATGGGGGTGGGGGGGGGTAGGGACAGCGCACATAATCAAACACTTAACCCCCTCCCTAGCCCTCCCCCTGATAGGAGGAGGGGACTTAAAAGCCATAATGAAAACTGCTGCACACACTGAGAGCTTAAATCACATTACTATAAACAAAACTATCTGCCACAACCTGATCAAAAGTGGCAATCCAGTCTACATCCATATTACCACTCACCGCATCTGCACCATCCTGTAGGCGTACCGAGTAGAGTGCAGACTGGTTAGCTGACGCACCACTACCATAGAGAATCACCGCAGCATCTCGGCCACCGCTATTGGTCACAGCCCCCAGCGCCGCCGCCAGAGCCGTTTCAACTGCACCACCATCAGAAACATCCAACAAATCCGTAGGGGATACAACGGCCTGTGAAACCTCGAACAGCGTTAGGGTAGAGTGGTTACCCACTACAACCGCCTGCGCCCCACTATCGACCTGATGATAGCTGGAAGAGCTAACCCCTCCACTCTGATTCCCCAATCGCAGGTCAATCACATCCTCCCCAACACCCGTGGAAAAACCACTGACCGATAGCCCCTTGTTATCCTCGGCCTGGTGCGTCATGTCATATACAACCAGTGTGTCCTGCCCCCCGGAGGTCAGGTCCATCGAATAATCAGCATCCTTGGTCGACATCGTTACCGTATCATCACCACTGAAAAACTGGTACTCCTCTACAGAGCGTTTTGCGGTAAATATTCCACTATCGGCCATCGTCAACGATGTCGTTCCCGAAGCCAGCAGTATCTTTGCATGCTGATCCACAGTAGCCGTTAAGGAGGCCCCGGAGGCGAGGTAAAAGTAGTCTACAACCGAGGTATCATCCGCCGCTATATCCCCATCTACCCCGGTTGCAATCACCTGCTGCGCAGCAGAAAAGACACCCGCCTCAATTCCCGATCCCACAATATTGCTATACAGGTCATTAATTGAATAGGAGGTGGTGCCACTATTGGAGTAACCATACAAAATTTCTGCCTGCTGTGCCGAAATATCCAGAGTTATCGTAATATTTCTCGCCTGATTCATCACAGTTCCGCCTGCCACAATGATGGAGTTGGCCGTATCCGTCACATCAAACACCACAGAGGCCGATAACGCCACCAACTGTATCGCCTCTGAAGCATCAGCAATATCACTGGCCGTGACAGACTGAGCACTCGATAGAGCGGAAAAGTCAGCCGCCAGCAGCTGAGCAATCGTGTCTTGCAACGGATAACTGGTTGCCCCGGAGTTCCCCCACGATTCCGCAACCAGTGCGTTCGCTACACTGACCCCGTTATCACTGACCTCAACCGTAGTCGCACCGTCCACTACTGTGGAGTTGGCTGCCTGCAGGTTTGTAAATGTATCCCTTAATCCATAACTGCCTGTAGTCCGCCCCGCTGCCTCTGCTACTGTTGCAATGGTATCAATCAGCTGAACATCCGTTACCTCCACACTCTGATTGCCCACAGCATCTGACACCGCATCTGCCTGTATCGTCAGCGTCAAATCCCCCTCCACCCCTGGATCTGGAGTAACAACCAGTGTGTAAACCACGACCCCGTTTCCACTGATATCGGTCCATGTCCCCTTGCTCCCGTTAACCAGCGCTATATCATCCGCACCGAAACCAGTGACGGCCTCAGAGAGGGTAAAGGTATAGAGAATATCCCCCGTTGCAGCCTCTTCCCCCTGATCATTACTCACTGTGATCACCGGCTTTTGGGTATCTACTGCCTGAGCATGTACGCTCGATGCCAAGTTACTGTTATCGACACCATCCACTGCCACCGCTTCGGCGACAGAGACCGAGAGATCCCCCTCAAAACCACTCTCGGGCGAAACCACCAGTGTATAGGTTGTTCCCGTACCGCTAAACTGCCCCTTCGTACCATGAGCCACGGTAACATCTTCCGCAGAGAACCCGGTTACCGTCTCTGAAAAGGTAAAGGTATAGAGAATATCACCTGATGCAGTACCCGACTGGTCATTGGTGATCACCACCGAAGGTTGTTTGGTATCCACAGCCTGAACACTGGTTGTCGCCGCCAGATTGAGGTTGCCTGCAGCGTCCGTTGCCACCGCACTATCCACGGCTACCGTTACATTGCCCTCCAGCCCGCTATCCGGGGTGACGGTCAGGGTATAGCTGTCGCCACTACCACTCAAGGTGCCCTTGCTACCATTGGTTACCGTAATATCATCTGCACTAAATCCGGTGACCTCTTCCGAGAAGCTGAAGCTATAGGTGATCGCTCCAGCCGCTGTACCACTCTGGTTGTCACCGATGGTAACCGTCGGCACCACGTTATCGACCACTTGGGTTGAGGGGATAGCGGCATTATTGCTATTGCCTGCACTATCTGTGGCTACTGCGCTGTCCACCTCAACCGTTACATCACCTTCGAGCCCACTATCCGGGGTGACGATCAGGGTGTAGCTATCACCACTACCACTAAAAGTACCCTTACTGCCGTTAGTGACCGTAACATCCTCAGCACTGAAACCATCCATCGACTCCGAAAAACTGAAGGTGTAGGTGATTGGCCCGGTGGCAATGCCACTCTGATTATCACTAATTGTCACTGTCGGCACTACATTATCGACTACCTGGGTTGAGGTGGTAGCAGCACTATTGCTATTGCCTGCACTGTCTATCGCCACGGCACTATTCACACCCACCGTTACATCACCCTCCAACCCACTGTCTGGGGTTACGACTAGGGTATAACTGTCGCCACTACCACTAAAAGCACCCTTGGTACCCTTAGTAACCGTAATATCACCCACAGTAAAGCCCGTGACTGACTCCGAAAAGCTGAAGGTGTAGGTAATATCCCCTGTTGCAGTACCACTCTGATTATCACTAATAGTCACGGTCGGCAATACATTGTCTACTGCCTGAACTGAAGGGGTGGCGGCGCTGTTGCCGTTGCCCGCACTGTCTGTGGCTACTGCGCTGTCCACTGCTACCGTTACATTGCCCTCCAGCCCGTTATCCGAGGTCACCTCCAGCGTATAGCTATCCCCACTACCACTGAAGGCACCTTTGCTACCATTGGTTACGGTAATATCATCGGCAGTAAAGCCAGTGACCTCTTCAGAAAAACTGAAGCTATAGGTGATATCTCCTGTAGCCGTTCCACTCTGGTTATCGCTGATCGTTACAGCAGGCTTTCGTGTATCACACGTCTGAGTATCTGCTGCAGCGTAGTTTCCATTTGTGTCACTATCTTCAGCAACATCTGCTGCCACCGAGAGCGTAAGGTCACCCTCAAAATTACTATCGGGTGTAACAGGGAGCGTATAACTGGCCCCTGATCCACTCAATGTTCCCTTGCTACCATTAACCACAACAATATCCTCTACTGCAAACCCTGTAACCGATTCAGTAAATTCAAAGCTGTAGTTGATCACCCCAGTCGCCACACCGCTCTGGTCATTGGTAATGGAGAGTCCTGGAACAGTCATATCCACAGATTGGGTATGCGTTGTCGCTGCAATATTTCCATTCCCCCATTGATCCTCAGCTACAGCAGCATCTACATCTACCGTAACATTCCCTGTGAATCCCTCCGTCGGGGTGATTACCATAGAGTAGCTGGTCCCACTCCCGGACAGCGCACCTTTATCTCCATTCGTGACCACTACCTCATCTGCACTAAAGTCAGTTACAGCCTCCGAGAAGGTGAAGGTATAAACAATTTCCCCCGAGGCTACTGCCCCCTGATTATTGGTAATCACAAGAGACGGTAGTTGGGTATCTACTGCCTGAGTGGTGGGGGTGGCGGCACTGTTACTGTTTCCGGCAGTATCGGTGGCGACTGCACTATCCACGGCTACCGTTACGTTGCCCTCCAGGCCACTGTCTGGGGTGACGGTGAGGGTGTAGCTGTCTCCACTGCCGCTGAGGGTACCCTTGGTGCCATTAGTGACATTGATGTCACTGGCACTGAAATCAATTACGGTTTCCGAAAAGGTGAAGGTGTAGAGAATATTACCGGTGGCAGTACCACTCTGGTTGTCGCTGATAGTGACGCTGGGCGCTACGTTATCCACAGCCTGAACCGAGGTGGTGGCAGCACTATTACTGTTACCTACACTGTCGGTGGCAACTGCACTATCCACGGCGACCGTTACGTTGCCCTCCAGACCACTATCCGGGGTGACGGTGAGGGTGTAGCTATCTCCGCTTCCACTGAGAGTACCCTTGATACCGTTGGTTACCGTGATGTCATCCACGGTAAAGCCGGTCACGGTCTCGCTAAAGCTGAAGCTGTAGGTGATCGCTCCGGTGGCGGTGCCACTCTGGTTGTCACTGATGGTGAGGGTGGGCACTACGTTATCTACCTTCTGGGTTGCTGTGGTCGCTGCTTGGTTCTCGTTACCGAAGCCATCTACAGCCACTCCCTCAGCAATGTCCAGCGTAACCTCTCCCTCCAAACCCGCATTGGGTTGTACCACCAAAGTATAACTGTCTCCACTGCCTGCAAAATCCCCTTTAGTGCCACCTGCAACCTGCACATCTGCTGCGGTAAATCCGGTTACAGGCTTGGAGAAGGTGATGGTATAGAGAATATCTCCGGTGGCGACTCCCGGCTGGTTATCCACCACAGAGACCGTGGGTGAGATCACCTCTTCTACCTGCTGTTCCACCCGCTGTAACAACCCCGATACTGTATTGGCGGCCTGCGTTGCACCACTGATCAACTGCGTCTGCCCCGTCGTGGAGAGGGTCAGTTCAGCACCGCTATCACTGATCTCTGCAACCAGATCATCAATGGTCTGCTGCATATCTCCACCATTATTATCATCCTGTCCAGAGAGCGCTGCCAGCGCATCCCCATACTGTTTAGCTGCAGTATCGGTGCTACTGCTATAGTCACTGCTATTGACTGCCAGCGTTTGGGTGGTGTGAAGATCTTCCACCCCAAACAGATCGGCAACCTGCTGGTTAAACCGCCCCACTTCTGTAGTAGTTAACGGAGCAGCGAGTGCCCCCTGATAAGAGACCCCCGCAACCTCAGCAGCAATGGTGGTGAGGGGGTTAACATTGAGGCTAGTCACCCCACTCCCTGCAACACCCACCGCCATCAGATTGACGTTAACATCCTTCAGCTGACCCGTGCTCTCATCCAGAAAGTCCCCCCCACTACTCTGATCCACCGCCTTCAGTATCACCACCCCGGTATAGCTGCCAACAGATGCGGAGAAGTGGCCATTCTGGTCCACTGTCGCTGTAGTCAACAACGTAGTGCTATCCGCCTGATAGACCTGTACAGTAATACCATGCCCCTGCTGCAACGGACCGGCGACTACATCTCCCTCAATGGTGTAGTTGGTAACCGCAGTCGTCGCTGCTGTATTCCCCCCCCATAAACCGGAAAGGGCAACGGTAACCTTTGTCCCCCCTAAAAAAGCAGGTGAGGCACTCACACCCGCTTCCTGCAGCAGTTCCACTCCACTTTGACTGGCAGCATCCATTACACCAGAGAAGTCCTCCTCTGTAGAGAGTAGCAGAGTACCCCGCTCTTCAACCTGCAGATGGGGCTGTAACGCCTGCTCCAGATCCGGGTCGATGGTAGTTGTTTCCGGCAGACTGATGCGTGGCGGTTCACCATCTCGGTTCTGGCCGAAAAAGTCCTGTAGCAGCAACTCTCCACCTTCAAACTGAAGCAGCAGATCCTGCCCAGCTTGGGTGAGCTGGAGCTGTTCTTGCAACGGCTTCCAGAACGCTCCCTTCATCTGGTAGAGGCCATAGTCCGCCGCAGACTGGGCAGTCACCGCCGTCTTCCCCTGTTGCGCCAAGGGCCATACCGAGTCGGTACGGGTATCAATCAGGTAACGCTCCATCACTTATTCCTCGATATCACACTGCATTGACCTTCACCTCTCTTCTCAATTATTGCATCAACCTTATCCTCTTTATCGTTCATGCCCTCCCCCCTTTGTAAAGAGGGGGAGAGGAACAGAAGAGTAAAGAGGGTTTTCTATGAAGAAGAGCCGATGATGTTGTAGGGGATAAAGCTGTCGGCTTCTACACCGTCATCAAAGTAGGCCAGCAGGTCTACTGTCATGTTGCCGGTAACTGCATCTGCTCCATTAGCAAGCGACACTGAATAGGCGGCTGCATCGCCACCTGTAGCACCCGCACCATATAGAATGGCTACAGCAGCGTTAGACAAGCCGCTGCCACCTGAGTTAACTGTACCCAGTGCTGTTGCCAGAGCAGCTTCTACTAAACCATCATTAGCAACATCAAGCAGGTTAGTCACCACAGCCACATCACTGCTGATTTCAAATACAGTCAGATTTGCATCATTGGTTACAGTAACATCTGTTCCCATATCACGAACCACTTTATAGTGAGGCGCTCACGGCGGATCTTTACTAACAACATCCCCTAATAAAAAACAAAAAGATACCCCTGAGTTCTGGTAATTCAATCCACTTTGAGGTATAAACTGCTCCATAAAACAATAACGAGAGAGCCGTTGAAATA
>Ga0233440_1001170_pt1 | contig 25246 bp, 22 predicted proteins | sample SI_123_September_5_FD_182791 | JGI IMG/M metagenome (GOLD analysis project Ga0233440, IMG submission 182791) | Seawater microbial communities from Saanich Inlet, British Columbia, Canada - SI_123_September2016_120_MG | ecosystem: Environmental > Aquatic > Marine > Inlet | place: Canada: British... | reverse complement strand
GAATTTTTGTTCATCTTCTTTGCCATAAAAATAGGCGTGTAGTCGTTCTACTCAACTGTTTTTGTGGTAAAGGAGATGGACAAAAAGGCCAGTAAGATGGGTAGTTTATTTGTTGCGAGTTGCCTTAGAAACGGGCACTCTTTTCTGAGCTTTCATGATTGAATCTTATGTATCAGTCATTGAGGGTGAAGTGAAGGTGGAATTAAGAACGGGAAATTATTTCGTGCTCATCCCTTAGTCATCATCAATATAGATTAGTCAATATGAATGAATTCCTAATTATAATCACCAGTTTTCCCGTCTTAATACCCTCAATACTGCTTGGTGTGGTTGTTGTGTTTTGGTTATTTGTCATTCTAGGTCTGTTAGATATTGATGTGTTTGACTTTGATATAGATTTAGACGCTGGGGTTACGGGGGTTGCAGGCTGGTTATTATCCAATGGTATCAGTGGAATTCCTGTGACACTGATTATTAGTTTGATGATTTTATTCAGTTGGGTGATGAGCTATTTTTTATCTCAAATAGTTTTACCATTAATTCCATTTGAAGTGTTGAATGGTTTAATGGGATTGATTGTCATTATTTTAAGTTTTGTTATATCAGTTCCCATGACAGTGATTTGTACAAAACCATTAACGGGGTTATTTATAAAACACAATGCTCAGGAAAAATCAGACTTAATAGGGAAAAAATGTGAAATCAGGAGTCTAACTGTCAGTGAAACTTTTGGGCAAGCGATTGTCATCGGCAATGGTGCTGGATTGATCTTGGATGTTAAATCAAAAACACCAAATAATTTAAAAAAAGGTATGCAAGCCATTATTATCACCTATGATAAAAATAACAATACATTCGAAATTATATCTGAAGAAGAATTCATTAATTGATAGTGTCCAGCTATCTGATTATCTCTAGTTCATAAATTTAAGGAGTTTATTATGCAGGCTGATCTTCTTGCTCTGATTATCCCTGTCGTAGCGATAGCACTTTTTGGTATCGGGTTTTTATTATTATTATTTAAACTGTATGTCAAAGTTGAACAGGGACGTGCAATGATTGTGAATACTCTGAGAAAAGAACCTGAAGTGACTTTTACAGGGCGGATGGTAATTCCAGTAATTCACAAGGCTGAAATGATGGATATCTCAGTCAAAACCATTGAAATTGACAGGAATGGTCGTGATGGATTGATTTGTAGCGATAATATTCGTGCCGACATTAAAGTGGCTTTTTTTGTTAGAGTGAATAAAACACGAGATGATGTGATGGAAGTTGCACAAACAATTGGTTGTGTCAGGGCGTCAGATGATCAAACACTGGAAGAATTATTTGCAGCTAAATTTTCAGAAGCTTTAAAAACGGTCGGTAAGCAAATGGAGTTTGAGGACCTGTATCGTAAAAGAGATATTTTTAGAGATAATATTATTGCGTTAATTGGTAAAAACCTGAATGGTTATGTTTTAGAAGATGCGGCTATTGATTATTTGGAGCAAACGCCTATTAACCTATTAGATCCTAATAATATTTTGGATGCTCAAGGTATTCGTAAAATTACACGTTTAACGGCTGATCAAAATGTCGAAACCAATGGTTTGAAACGTGATGAAGAAATGAAGATAAAAAAACAAGACGTTGAAGCCAATGAAAAGTTATTGGAGTTAGAGCGACAAAAAGCAGATGCGGAAGCCAAACAATTAAGAGAGATTGAAACAGTTCAAGCAAGAGAGTTAGCGGAAACTGAAAAAATAGCCTCTGAAGAACGATTGAAATCAGAACAAGCAAGAATTGAAACAGATGAATTACTGGCTGTTAGAGAAGAAAATAAATTGCGAGAAGTTGAAGTTGCTGCAAAAAATCGTGAGCGAGCAGTGGCAATTGAAACAGAAAAAGTAGAAAGGGTTCGACAGTTAGAAGTTATTGCACGAGAAAAGGAAGTTGATTTACAGCGCATTGCTAAAGAAAAGGCATTGGAAGAGGAGAAAAAAGCCATTGCCGATGTGATACGAACCAGAATTGTGGTTGATAAGAGTGTTGCGGAGGAAGAGGAAAATATTAAAGAATTAAGAATCATATCGGAAGCTGATCGCAAAAAGCAAGTACGCATTATTGAAGCAGAAGCACAAGCGCAAGAAATTTTAGTGAAAGAAATTAAAGTGGCCGAAGCTCTTGAAATTACCTCAAAACATAAAGCTCAAGAAAAATTGACCATGGCACAAGCTGATCTTGATGCGGCAGAAAAAAGTGCCGAATCTTCAAAGTTATTGGCTGAAGGTATGCAAGCAGAAGAAGCTGCTTCAGGTCTGGCTAGAGTTAGAGTAAAAGAAGCAGAAGCGATTGCTCTTGAGAAGTATGGGATTTCAGAAGCTAAAGTTTTACAGGAAAAAATGCAAGCCACTGCTAATGGTGAAGAACAGCAGGGTATGGCAAAAGTTCGTATTAAGGATGCAGATGCATCAAGTGAAGAAAAACAGGCGTTGGTTGATGTGAAAGTGAAAATTGCAGATGCGGAAGCCATTGAAAAACAAGCGTTGGCAGAATCGGTTGCGATCAGAGAAAAATTCAAAGCAGAAGCGGATGGTTTACAGGAAAAGTTTGCCGCCATGTCTCAAATGGATGAAAAATCACGTTCTCACGAAGAGTTTAGGATGCGTTTGGAAAATCAGCTTAAAGTTGAGTTAGAGTCGTTGAGCACTCAACAATCCATTGCTTCATCGCATGCAAACGTTTTATCTAAAGCATTGGCTGATGCCAATATTGATATCGTGGGTGGAGATGGTGCTTTTCTGGATAAGTTTTTTAATGCCATTAGCTCTGGGAAATCAATTGACGGTTTTGTTAATAAAAGCCAGGTGGCAACAAAAGTATTCGGAGATTATATTGAGGGTGATGCCAATTTGATTTCAGACATGAAAGATATTTTGTCTGGGGCAACAGATAATTCAGAGAATATTAAAAATTTAACGTTAACAGCATTTTTAGGTAAATTAATTGCAAATAATGAAGGTGAAAATAAAGATAAATTAAAATCTTTGGAAAAGACGGCTAAAAAGCTGGGTATCGAATAAGGGGATGCGCAATAAATAAACATCCAACTTGCTTGTACCCAAAGGGCATAGCAATTTTTTTGTCCGCTTTTTTGTTACAAAAATAGTTGTGTAGTTCGAACTATGCAACTGTTTGAGTAACGAAGCCTGTGGGCAAAAGATCGAGTAAATATAAAGGTTAATTTTGAATCGTCCCTAAGTCTAAATCCCTATATTCTTAACACTGATGCCATCTTTATTCCATACCAAATAAGATGGCTGAGTTTCCCAGTCAGATAATACGATACGTTCACAAGCTTTATTATTAACTTGAATTTCATGTCTATCTGGGCGGTGAGTATGCCCATGAATAAGCGTGCTTGAATTGTGTTTTGTTAATGTTTCAGCAACTGCTTGAGGATTAACATCCATGATATTATAGGATTTATTGCTGTTATTCTGTGTGCTTTGCATACGATAAGCTTTGGCAATTTGTCGTCTTTCCAGTAATGATTTTGAAAGCATTTCTTGTTGCCAGGGCTGGCTTCTGAAAAGCTGTCTCATTTTTTGATAGTCAATGTCATCGGTGCATAATAAGTCACCATGAGTAATGACGGCACTGCTATTAAAGTATTCAATTAATTGGGTGTCTTCAAGAATAGTAATCCCTGTTTTTTCAGAAAATTGCTGACCAATTAAAAAGTCACGATTTCCGTGGATAAAATAAATGGGAGTTATTGCCGACAATTTTTTCAAGTCTTGCTGGCATTTTCCATAAAAATCATCATCATCGTCATCACCAACCCATGCTTCAAATAAGTCACCTAAAATATACAATGTATTGGCTGATGATGCGATATTTTCCAAAAAATATTTAAAATGGTCATAAATATCAGGTTCTGATTCATCTAAATGAAGATCAGAAATAAATAAAATATCGCTCATCTTTGTGCCTTTTAGTCTGCTACATTTTCAATGCTGGTAATCACAACATCTTCAACAGGAACATCTTGATGGCCTGCTTGCATACCTGTAGCAACGTTTTTAATTTTATCAACAACATCCATGCCTTCGGTGACTTCACCAAATACACAATATCCCCAACCATCAGATGACTTTGCTTTGAAATCAAGAAAACCATTGTTAGAAACATTGATGAAAAACTGAGAAGAGGCTGAATGTGGATCATTAGTTCGAGCCATCGCAATACTGCCTTTGGTGTTCTTTAATCCATTGTCAGCTTCATTTTCAATGGTTGGGTTGGTTGATTTCTGGTTCATGCCAGATTCCATGCCTCCACCTTGAATCATAAAACCATTGATGACTCGGTGAAAAATAGTATTGTCATAAAAACCACTATTGATATAAGTTAAAAAGTTTTCGACTGTTTTAGGTGCTTTTTCTGCATTTAAAGAAAGCGAAATATCGCCCATTGAAGTGTGTATTATGATCATAAATGGTTCCGTTTATTGATTGATTAAAGTAATTGATTGAATAATGACTTGTTTTCTGGGAGCGTCTTTCATGAAAGGTCCTCCCGATCCTGTTCTTTGTTTGCCAATGTCTTCAACTGTTAACATTCCTTTAATGACACGACCAAAAACGGTGTAACCCCAGCCTCTTAAAGACATTGATTTATAATTTAGGAAATCATTATTGGATAAATTGATGAAAAATTGGCTGGTTGCAGAATGAGGGTTTTGTGTTCTTGCCATTGCAATTGAGCCCTTGCTGTTGGTAAGACCATTATTCGATTCGATGGCAATGGCAGGATTGGTCGATTTTTTAGAATAATTTTTGGTGTATCCGCCACCCTGAATCATAAAGCCTGAGATGACACGATGAAAAATGGTTTTGTTATAATAGCTTTCATTAATATAACGAATAAAATTTTCAACTGTCTTTGGCGCTTTGTTGGGATAAAGCTCGATGGTGATATCACCTCTATTGGTTTTGATTAGTGCCTGAGGATTGTCATTTGCTAATAATGAGGTGTTAAATACTGCCAGTACGCTGAATAGTAGAAATCTACAAATATTTTTAGACATAAATTACACTCGTGAAATTAAATATGGAAAATTAAAAATTGCATTATACATAGTTGCTTAAAAGATTCAAAATTTACGGTAACTATTCAGGTCACCCCTTTGTTGCTATTTTAGCCCAAGTATCTCTTAACGTTACAATGCGATTAAAAATAGGTATGTCAGTTTTATTGGCGGACGAATCCAGACAAAAATAACCTTCTCTTTCAAATTGATAGGCTTGTGATGGTTGGGCGTTGTTTAGGCTGTTTTCAATACGGCATTTTTTTAATGTTTTTAAGGAATTTGGATTAATGGTCGATTCAAAATCTTCCTCTGAGGCAGGGTTGGCGACATTAAATAGACGATCATAAAGCCTAATTTCAGACTCAATGGATTGTTCAGCGCTAACCCAGTGGATAACGCCTTTAACTTTTCTATCTTCTGGATTTTTACCCAAGGTTTGGGCATCATAACTGCAAATTAATTCAAGGATATTATCATTTTCATCTTTGATAACTTCCTCACATTTAATGACGTAGGCATATCTCAAACGAACTTCTTTGCCTAATACCAACCGTTTGTATTTTTTATTGGCCTGTTCTCTAAAATCATCTCTGTCAATAAAAAGGGTCTTTGAAAAGGGGACTTTACGTGAATCCATTTCTTCCTTTTGTGGATGATTTGGAGCATTCAGTGACTCAGTTTGATCATCGGGATAATTTTTCAAAGTAATTTTTAGTGGATTAAGAACAGCCAGTGCTCTAGGGGCTTTTTCGCCTAAATCTTCTCGAATACAATTTTCTAATACCCCCATTTCAATGGTGTTTTCAACTTTAGTTACACCTATTCGGTCACAAAAGTCTTTAATGGCGTTAGCGGTATAACCTCGTCTTCTAAGTCCAGAAATGGTGGGCATTCGTGGGTCATCCCAGCTTTCGACATGATGATTGGTCACCAGTAGGTTTAATTTTCGTTTACTGGTGATGGTGTATTCAAGATTTAGTCGGGAAAATTCAATTTGTTGAGGATGAGCAGGGGTTTTAAGTTGGTCTAAAAACCAGTCGTAAAGTGGACGATGGTCTTCAAATTCTAAAGTACAAAGAGAGTGTGTGATACCTTCAATCGCATCAGAGAGTCCGTGAGCGAAATCGTACATGGGATAAATACACCAAGTTTTTCCAGTTTGGTGATGATCTGCTCGTCGAATTCGGTAAATAATGGGGTCGCGTAAGTTGATGTTAGGTGATGCCATGTCAATTTTAGCACGCAATACCTGTGTGCCATCATCAAATTTACCCGCTTTCATTTGACTAAAAAGATCCAAGTTTTCTTCAATACTGCGGCTACGATAGGGGCTGTTTTTACCTGCAGAGGTTAGTGACCCTCTATGCTCTCTGGCTTCTTCCGCTGTTAAGCTACAAACATAGGCCTTATCCAGTTTAATTAATTGGACTGCAAAGTCATACAATTGGTCAAAATAACTCGAAGCGTAAAATAGGTTTGACCATTGAAAACCCAGCCATTCTACGTCTTTTTTAATGGCGCTGATATATTCTGGGTTTTCTTTGTCAGGGTTGGTGTCATCAAATCGTAAGTTGCATTGGCCGTTAAAATCATTGGCAACACCAAAATTCAGACAAATGGATTTGGCATGACCAATGTGTAGATATCCATTGGGTTCAGGGGGAAAGCGAGTGGTAATACTTGAAACTTTTTTATTGCTAAGGTCATTAGTGATTGTTTGACGGATGAAATCTTGTGGTTTGGAGGGGGTTGGCATTAAAAGTTCCTTAAATGTCCTGAATTATTTTTTAGTATTCTAGCATTATACTGAAACTGTTTGAATTTGTGTGATTTTTAATGCAATATATTATGTACTTAGCTGATTTTTCAAGGATTAATACTTAATGGAGATTAATACTTAATGGAAAGAAATCCCGACCAAACACGATCTAAAATATTGCAGGCCGCCGCAGATGAAATGCACATTAAAGGGTTTCAAGGTTTTCGTCTGGATGCCGTGATTGCGCAAACAGGGGTGACCAAAGGTGCATTATATCATCACTTTTCTAATAAACTGGCTTTGGGTTATGCTGTTGTTGATGAAGTCGTTTTTGAAATAGTGACAGAAAATTTTCTTCATCCATTAGAGTTGTGTGACCATCCCATTAATTGTTTAAAAAGTATTATAGAAGATTTGCTACAATCATTTGTTAACCAAAAAATGGATTTGGGTTGTCCTCTCAATAACTTGTCTCAAGAAATGTCACCAATTGATGAAGGTTTTCGGGTGCGAATCAATCATATCTACAAAATTTGGGCTGAATCCATACAAGATGCCTTGAAGGCTGGGCAGAAAAGTGGATTGGTTCGTCAGCAACTGGATTTGTTTTCTGTTTCAACTTTTATTGTTGCAAGTCTCAGTGGCTGTGTCGGGTTGGCTAAAAATGCCAGAGATGTCGGTGTGCTTGAATGTACGTTAAACGAATTAATTAATTATATTGAGACTTTGAGAAATTAATTGGTCTTAGGGACGATTACAAATTGTAAAGGTTATTTCGTGCCCGTTCCTTGTATGAGCATGAAATAATGTCCCGTTCTTGCTTCTATCTTCATACACTTCTGGGTAAAAAGGCGAATACTCGAAGTATTTGATAATTTTTCCGTCAGGGCATCCTGTTCATAACTATAATATTAGTTATGCTTATCAAATATCACTATCTCCAATTTTTCTTATTTTTCTTGTTGCAAATGTCGGTGCTTTCTTATCCCGTTTATGCTGACTTGTATGTCTATCGTGATCAATACGGTAAATTACACATGACAGATAAGGTTAAGAAAGGTAAATTTACTTTATTAAAAAAAACTCGAACCTACTCTCCACGATCAACCGTATATCGTCGAAATAAAAGAAAATTCAGCTACACCATTAAACGAATTGCTAAAAAATATAAAGTAGAGTCTGCATTGATTCACGCTATTATTCATGCTGAGTCAGGTTATAATCCAAAGGCAAAATCCAATAAAGGAGCGGTTGGTTTAATGCAATTAATGCCTGCAACTGCTAAGCGATATGGGATTAATAACCGATGGGATCCTGAATCAAATATTCGAGGTGGTACAAAATATATCAAATATCTGATTAAGTTATTTAACAACGATTTAAAATTGGTGGTTGCCGCTTATAATGCAGGAGAGAACGCTGTTAAAAGATATGGCAATAAAATTCCCCCTTATAATGAAACAGAAAAATATGTGGTCAAAGTGATGGAACATTATAATAAAGGAAAATATAATAATTGACAGATTCAGATAAAAAAGTAGAACAATGTATTAATGATGTTTGTCAGCTAGGTTGTCAAGCGGTTAATAATCTGCTGTCAGATGAAAAAAATATCGCTGAAATTTCATTATTGAATAATTTGACAGTATCGGAACAAAAAATGGTTATGGATGAATTACGTGGCATAATGAGTGTTTATAAGAAATCAAATAGGTCGTTGGTCAAAAAACCTAAATAAATAAAGGAATATTATGGCTTTTTCCCGAAGAGAGTTTATGCAGATAATGGGCATTGCAATCGCCAATGGTTTAATTACAAAAAATGCATTTTCTTCAACCACACAAAATTATTACGATTATCAAAAATTCGGCAATGTTTCATTGATGCATTTTACAGATTGCCATGCTCAGTTATTGCCAATTTATTTTAGAGAGCCAGATGTCAATATTGGTACTGGAGAATCTTTTGCTAAAGCACCGCATATTGTGGGTAATGATTTTTTAAAACAGTTTAATCTATCGCCTTATTCATTAAATTCGCATGCATTTACCAGCTTGGATTATGTAGAGGCAGCGCGTCGATATGGCAAAGTGGGTGGTTTTGCTCACATGGCAACCTTAATAAAAAATTTAACCGCAGAGCGTGGTGCGCAAAATGTTTTATTAATGGATGGTGGTGATACCTGGCAAGGCTCCGCAACCGCTTATTGGAGTAAAGGTCAGGACATGGTGGAGGCATGTAATCTATTGGGTGTTGATGTGATGACGGGGCATTGGGAATTCACTTATCATGAAGCTCAAATAAGAAAAAACATAGAAAAATTCAACGGTGAGTTTGTTGCTCAGAATGTCAAGGTAAAAGATGAAGCTTTATTTGATGGTGCCGAGGCTTTTGATGAAGAAACAGGTCATACTTTTAAGCCCTATACCATTAAAAAAGTAGGTGGTAAGAATATTGCCGTCATTGGCCAATCATTCCCTTATACCCCAATCGCCAATCCTCGTCGATTCATTGATAATTGGTCATTCGGTATACGTGAAGCAGAAATGCAAACACTGGTTGATGAAATTCGACAAAATGAAGACCCCGATGCGGTGGTCTTATTGTCACATAATGGCATGGATGTTGACTTGAAAATGGCTTCCAGAGTGACGGGCATCGATGCCATATTTGGTGGTCATACCCATGATGCAATACCTCAGCCCATTGTGGTGAAAAATTCATCGGGGCAAACCATTGTGACCAATGCGGGTTCTAACGGTAAATTTTTAGCGGTATTGGACATGAATATTAAAAATAAGCGTGTGGTTGACTATAAATACCGTCTGTTGCCTATCTTTTCTAATCTATTGGTTCCTGATGCCAGCATGAGTCAGTTTATCCAAAAATCCAGAGCACCATATTTGGATAAATTGAATCAGACTTTTGGCTATTCAGACAGAACTTTGTATCGACGAGGTAATTTTAATGGAACTTTTGATCAAGTGATTTGTGATAGCATGACCAATGTTTTGGATGCCCAAATTGCTTTGTCACCAGGTTTTAGATGGGGAACAACTGTATTGCCAGGACAAAAAATCACCATGGAACATATCATGGATCAAACGGCAATTACTTATCCAGAAACCTATGTCAGAGAAATGTCGGGTAATGACCTGAAAATAATTTTGGAAGATGTTTGTGATAACTTATTTAATAATGACCCTTATTTGAGACAGGGTGGAGACATGGTGCGTCTTAGTGGAATGGATTATGTGTGTGACCCCACGGCAAAACAAGGGCAAAGAATTACCAATATGACGTTGGATAATGGTAAGAGTATTGAAGCCAATAAATCGTATAAAGTGGCTGGTTGGGCATCTGTTTCCGCAAAATCACCAGGGCAACCTATTTGGGATGTGGTTTCAACATATCTAAAAGATAAAAAAGTGATTAGCTTTAAAAAAATCAATCACCCCAAATTAAAAAATATTGCGAATAATCCAGGAATTACAAATTATTGTAATTATTGAAATATTGGAAATGAAAATATTTATTAACCCAATATACAGGTATTAATTGTTATATTTGAATCATGGATGGGCACAGATAACCACGGATGATGTTCAATGAGTCTCTGCGTTCATCTGTGCTTCTAAAATATTTTATTTCTTTGCCTAAATGGCATCATGTTCTTGTGAGTTTTTTTAACAATGAAATTACCATTAATCAAGTGTCACGGTTCAAAAAATGAGTTTTTAATAATTGATGAAACTCAGCAATTCCAATTGTCTAATGACCAACGAATTCAGTTCAGCCAGGTATTATGTGACCCAAGCAATGGTATCGGTGCAGACGGAATATTATTTTATATTTCAAGCCAAGTTGCTGATGCTTGTATGAAAATGCTCAATCCCGATGGCAGCGAAGCTGAAATGTGTGGCAATGGTTTGAGATGTATTGGTCGTTATTGCTCAGAGCAACTAGACAAGTCATCTGTCTTGATTGAAACCATGAAGGCAAATCTTGAAGTTTGTCGTGTTGCAGACATCATTAAAAATGTGGATAGTTTTGAAGCTGAGATAAAACCTGTTTGTCTGGAGGTTAAATCATTGCCAATGATGGCTGACTCAGAAAATTTTGTCGATAAAATAATTCCTAGTCTGTCTAAAAGCTTAAAATTTACTGCTTTATCAATCCCAAACCCTCATTTAATTACCTTTGTTGATGAGATTGATGAAAATGTTGTGCAAAAAATAGGGGAACGAGCAAATGAATTGGTTGAAATTTTGCCAAGAGGTGTCAATGTTAGTTTTGTTAAATTGCTTGCGCCACAACAAATTTTTGTAATGACTTATGAGCGGGGCGTTGGTATTACCAATGCTTGTGGTACAGCTATGTCCGCATCCAGTTTTGTCAGTTGCTATTTGAATCATAATCAATTTGGTCAAACGATTAAGGTGTTGAATAAAGGTGGTATGGTGAATTGTACGGCAGATCTGTCAAAACTAATGGTTAAATTGTCTGGCAATGCGACATTTGCTCAAGATATTGAAATAAACTGGCAGGATCAATCATTTATTATCAGTCGTATTAGGAATCGTGATGATGAAACACAAGCTTATCAGCAACTTGTAGATTCCATTAATGGTTAGTGATTGCATAAAAAGTATCGCGATATTTCGGCTCTCGGCTCTGGGGGACGTCACCTTGATGATCCCGTTGGTTAGAACACTACAAAAAAGCTTTCCGCAAGCTAAAATTGTTTGGATCACCAGCGAGCAAGTTTATGGTTTATTAGAAGGTTTGAGTGGTGTTGAATTCATCGTCATAAAAAAACCAAAATCTATTGTGGACTATTATCAATGTTATCAACAATTTAAAGCTTATCAGTTTGATGTGTTATTGGCGGCTCAAGCCAGTTTAAGAGCTAATTTGTTGTATCCTTTGATTTCAGCAAAGACTAAAATTGGGTTTGATAAAAAACGTTCAAAAGACTGTCATCATTGGTTTATTGATCAGAGTATTGAGTCTAAAGAAGTACATTTGTTGGATGGTTTTTTACAATTTGCAGAAATGTTAGGTATTACAAAATCTTCTATTGAATGGGATTTGCCACTTTCAAATACTGATCGAGACTGGGCAAAATCCGTGTTGTCGAAAAAGTCAGGAAAATGGATTGTAATTAATCCATCCGCCAGTAAACAAGAGCGCAATTGGCCAATTGAACGTTTGATAGAAACCATCAATCGTGCTGCTGAAAAATGGTCTATTAATATTGTACTAACTGGAGGGAATTCAGCCAAAGAAATTGCTGAAGCGAATATAATTGAATCAGCTGTGCAAGTTGTTTGCCTGAATTTGGTGGCTAAAACAACCTTTAAACAACTGGCGGCATTATTGGAAAAAGCCGATTTATTGATATCTCCCGATACGGGGCCTGCCCATATTGCTACAGCCGTTGGTACCCCCGTTATCGGTTTATATGCTGTTGTCAGTGCAAAGTTATCAGGACCTTATTTGTCAAAATCATTAATTATTGATAAATATGAGGAAGCAGTTCAAACAATACTGCATAAAAATAACCAAAACGTATCGTTGCATACCCGAGTTCACCATGAAGATGCAATGAAGTTAATTACAGTTGATGATGTGCTTGAAAAATTGAGAAAAGTTTTAGAGTCTGAATAGTGCTATCTGTTATCATAGATTGGAAAAGGTGAGCTAACATCCGATTGGGTTCGTGAGATTGTCTCGCTAGGTCACAAAAAAAGACACACTAACTATTTAATCTATTACTTAAATTATCAAATACCTTATTATTGGATTATTTGGCCAGAAGACCAGCCAATCATTGCTTATAAATTAGTCAATGGCAAATACAATGTTATTGAGTCTATCAAAAATGCGGGCAAGGCCAGGATCGAACCATTTGAAGAAATTGAATTTGATCTGGATGAGATATTTGAGGTTGAATGAATCTCAACTAAACTATTTTTTTTATAGAATATTACCCATCAAAATAATAATTAAAGGAACGGTAAAATAATATGAGCCAGGTTTCCAGACGTTCATTTTTAAAAGAATCTGTTCTTGCCAATACTTTATTGGTTACATCGTCTTTGCCACTGGTGGCTACTGCCAAAAGTTGTCATTCCAATCACCTGCAATTTACCATTGGTAGTCACTATCGTCCAGACACTTCTGCTCGGGCATTGAATAAAATAAAAAAAGCGACAATGGATTTTATTGAGTCTAATTACCGTAATAAAAATTTACCTGTTTGGAGAAAAAAAGTTGATCAGGTCGATTTGGAAAAACGAGTCCATTGGGCCATTTATTGGACAATGGTGGCAATTGATAAGTATAAACACAAAGGTTTTCCGTTGGATCCTGTTTGGGTGATTTCCCAGATGATGGTTGAATCATTTTTTTATGAGTTTGCCGTATCTGGTGCGTTGGCTGTTGGTCCATGTCAGTTTGTTAGGAATACCGCAAAATCATACCAAATGTTATGTGCGGGAGATCGTGCAGTCCATCATACATCCGTGTACCGAAAATTTAAGAGTGCAGGGCAACTAGATAAAGCCAGTACATTGAAATCAAAAAAACGAAAATTTAAAAAAGTCAGTCGAAAAATCAAAAAAATCAATTTATCTGATGCCATTCAAGCGATTGCCGATGGTGATGTTAGTTTGCAAGCGACTGCAAAAAAGCAATTGAATTATCAAAAACAACTGGATGAATACAAAGAATCAATCAATGAAGCAAGGCAAGCGTATAAAGATTATTTAATTGCCAATTTTGAAGGGCGAGATATTTTTAATAGTCGAGACATTAATTTTCTTGTCAATTTTGATGAACGGATCAGTTACAAACGCTCGATTCCCAATATGGTTAAAATGTTGTCTTGGGCATTATCACACCGACAAGGTAATATTTTAGTGGCTGCATCAGCTTATAACGCAGGTTTAAGTCGAACCAAGGACAGTGGTCATTTTAAACCCTATGGCAGAATTCCAGGAAATTATGAAACCTCGACTTATGTGAGTAGAATTCTGGTAAATTATATGGAAATTACAAAAAAAATAATATAATGCTTAATTTTTAGTGAAAAAATTTGTATCATCCTCCGATAACCCATCTATTCAAGAGGAAAACCCATGTCTGAAAAACATCCAATCATAGCAATTACAGGCTCATCAGGTTCAGGAGCATCAGAGTTTCTGGCAGCATTCAAACAAATGATACAAACTGAAAATGCCAATTATGCCCGAGTAGATGGTAATGGTTTTCATAAATATAATCATGATGAATTTGCAGAACTCACCAAAAAGGCTTGTGGCGGCGGGAAATGTATTGATCCTACTGTTGATAATTTAAGTCATTTTGACCCCAGTACCAATATGTTGGATAAACTGGAAGGTCTGTTTAAAGAATATGGCGAATCGGGAACAGGCGAGCATCGTGAATATTTTCATAATGATGAATCAGGTGTCAAGGCGGGTACATTCAGTGAGTGGAAAAAAATAACTGGGGATGCAGACTTACTTTTATATCATGGTTTGCATGGCAATTTTAAATTAGATTCAATTGATATCCCTCAATATGTTGATCTGAAAATTGGTGTGGTTCCTGTTGTTAACTTGGAATGGATTCAAAAAATTCATCGAGATACTGGTGAGCGGGGCTATTCAACAGAAAATGTCACGGATGCCATTATGCGAAGATTGCATGATTATGTGCACTATATTACACCTCAATTTACTCATACGGATATTAATTTTCAACGTGTTCCATTCGTTGACACGTCAAATCCTTTTATTGCTAGAGATGTTCCTACTCTGGATGAAAGCATGATTGTGATACGAATTGGTAATATGGAAAAAATAGAAGTGAATTTTTCTTCGTTATTGAACAGAATTGACGGTTCATTTATGTCTCGAAGAAATACAATTGTAGTACCTGGCGGTAAATTATCATTAGCGATGCGTTTGATTTTATCGCCTACATTACGAAAAATGATAAAGAAATAAATGAAGCAATGGATAATAACTTCATCCAGTTGGCCGTTGAATTAGCCAAAAACTCCATTGAAAAACACAATGGAGGTCCTTTTGGTGCAGTTGTTGTGTTGGATGGAAAAGTTGTGGGGCGTGGTTATAATCAAGTGACCAAAAACTGTGATCCTACGGCCCATGCAGAAGTCAATGCCATACGGGATGCCTGTAAAAACTTGGGGACTTTTCATCTCCATGATTGTGATTTATACACCAGTTGTGAACCTTGCCCAATGTGTTTTTCCGCTATCTATTGGGCGCATATAAAGAACGTTTATTATGCCAGTACCCATCAACAGGCTGCAAATGCAGGATTTGATGACACGTTTATAGGGACTGAATTTAGAAAAATTAATGAAGAAAGAAATATTCATTTTATTGAAAATCTACTGCCAGAAGCGGAAGATGTGTTTGTTTCTTGGCGACATAAAATGGATAAAATTAAGTACTAATTCAAAATTATTTCGAATAAACCATTGAAATCTAAAATCACCATCCCCATCTTGAAGCTAAATAAATCTGTTGAATCAATTTTAAATATTAAATCCATTGATTTGTTTGGATGAAAAAGAAAAAGCGTACAAGTATTGGAAAATAGTGTTTTTAAAAAATAGATATTTTTAAAGTATCGGAAAAACAAAGTTTTTTAATGATAGGTGTTTTTTTATTTTCACCATGAAGTGCATGAAGATATTGAAGTTTTTTCTTCATTGTCTTCATGCACTTCATGGTGAAAAATAGACCATTCGCAGAATATTTGCCCGTCAGGGCATCATGTTCCCATGAAGGCCATGAGTTTTTTTCTTCATTATCTTCATGCGTATCATGGTTAAGGGGAAGCGAAATGAATAAATGTCCAAATTGTGCAGGATTTTTGTTTGCCTTTGAGGCGCAAAAATAGGCGTGTAGTCGAACTACACAACTATTTTTGCAACAAAAAAGGCGGGCAAAAAAACAAGCAAGTTGGATGTTTATTTATTGCGCATCCCCTAAATTATTGGTGCAGTATTTGTGTGCTAATTAATGATTAAACTTGCCCAAAGGGCATCATGTTAGGCAATTGCCATTTTTAAGGAGTTAAAGCAGTATGACAGTCGAAGTTCAGCAAAAAGAAACACTCGGATTTGAAGCTGAAGTAAATCAGTTACTTAAATTAGTGGTTCATTCTTTGTACAGTAACAAAGAAATCTTTTTAAGAGAGTTAATTTCAAATGCCTCTGATGCATGTGATAAATTAAGATTCGATGCATTAAAAGATGAAAAACTATTTGAAGGTGATGGCGACCTTAAAATTCGTATTGCATTTGATAAAGATGATAAAACAATCACCATTTCTGATAATGGCATTGGAATGAATCGTCAGGAAGTGATGGATAATATTGGGACCATTGCCAAGTCTGGAACCAAAGAATTCTTTAAAGCATTGACTGGTGATCAGGCAAAAGACAGTCAGTTAATCGGTCAATTTGGTGTTGGTTTTTATTCATCATTCATTGTTGCAGACAAGGTGACTTTGAATACCAGACGGGCAGGTGCAGATATCAATGAAGGTATTTGTTGGGTTTCTAGTGGTGAGGCAGATTATACCATTGAAAGCATTGAAAAAGCTGAACGCGGAACTGAAATCATTTTACATTTGAATGAAGAAGCAGAAGATTTTTTACAGTCTCATAAGTTAAGAGAAATTGCTAAAAAGTTTTCTGACCACATTCAAACTGCCATTGTAATGAAGAAAGACCCTGTTCCAAAACCACCTGCTGATGATGAAAAAGCCGAAGCAGAAGATGAAAAAATTATTGATGTGGAAGTGGAAGAAGATGAAAATATCAACAGTGCCTCTGCATTATGGACAAAATCCAAAGCAGATATCACCGATGAAGAATACAACGAATTCTACAAACATGTCAGTCACGATTATCAAGAACCTATGGCTCATGTTCACAGTCGGGTTGAAGGTAAAAATGAATATACATCTTTACTTTATATTCCATCTCATGCTCCTTTTGATTTGTATGATCGAGACAGACAGCACGGTATCAAACTCTATGTAAAACGTGTTTTTATCATGGATGATGCCGACAAGCTCATGCCAACTTATTTGCGTTTTGTGAAAGGTGTGATTGATTCAGATGATCTACCATTGAATGTATCACGAGAAATTTTACAAAGTAGTAAAGTAATTGATTCTATTAAAACAGCCTCGGTTAAAAAAGTGCTGGGTTTAATTGAAAAAATGGCTAAAAACGATGCTGAGAAGTATGAAAAATTCTGGGCGGAATTTGGTAAAGTATTGAAAGAAGGTCCCGCCGAAGATTTTGCTAACAAAGAAAAAATTGGCAAACTGTTAAGATTTTCTTCAACTCATACTGATGATGAAAAACAAACCATCTCTTTAGATGATTATATCGGTCGAATGAAAGACGGTCAGGATAAGATTTATTTTGTCACTGCCGATAGCTTTGCAGCGGCTAAAAATAGCCCTCATCTTGAAATATTTAGGAAGAAAGGTGTTGAAGTTTTATTAATGTGTGAGCGTGTTGATGAGTGGTTAACATCTAATTTGAGTGAATATGATGGTAAAACGCTTCAATCTGTCACCAAAGGTGAATTAAACCTTGGCGACATGGAAGATGAAGAATCTAAAAAAGCCCAAGAGAAAATAGCCGATGAGCACAAAGACTTTATTGAAAAAATCTCTAAAGCATTGGAAGGTAAGGTCAAAGAAGTTCGAGTGACTAATCGTCTAACTAGTTCACCTGCTTGTTTGGTGACAGGTGATTATGACATGAGCGCTAATCTTGCCAGAATTATGCAACAGGCTGGTCAAAGCGCACCTGCATCTAAGCCAATCATGGAAATCAATCCTGATCATACTTTAATTAATCGTTTGAAATCTGAAGATAATGATGACCGATTTAATGATTGGTCTGCCATTTTATTTGATCAAGCTTTATTGAGTGAAGGTGGTCAGTTGGAAGATCCAGCCAGTTTTGTGAAGAAACTGAATGAATTACTGATTGTTGTTTCTGATCAAGCAAAATAAAATTGATTATTTGACAGAAAAAGTCAGCTAATTTATTTATAATTAAAAACGTCGCACAGTTGCGGCGTTTTTTTGTTAATAAAGGAATGAAAATTAATGACACATAAGATTTTGGTTCTTCCTGGTGATGGCATTGGTCCTGAAATAATGGCTGAAGCAACAAAAGTTCTGAAACTATTGCAACAGGAATATGGTTTAAGCATTGAAATGGAACAAGCGTTAGTTGGCGGTAGTGCCTATGATGCAACGGGAACACCTTTGCCCGATGCAACATTATCATTGGCTAAAGACTCAGATGCCATTTTATTGGGTGCTGTTGGCGGAACACAATGGGAGAATCTGGATATTGCCGTTCGTCCAGAAAAAGGTTTGCTGGGTTTGCGAGCGGGTTTGGGGTTGTTCTCCAATTTACGTCCCGCCATTCTATATCCACAATTGGCGGATGCTTCGACATTGAAAGCAGACGTTGTGTCTGGCTTGGATATCATGATTGTCCGTGAATTGACGGGTGGAATATATTTTGGGCAGCCTAGAGGTGTTAGAACTTTAGATTCAGGTGAAAAACAAGGTTACAATACACTGATTTATAAAGAGTCAGAAATAGAAAGAATTGGTCATTCTGCTTTTGAAATTGCACAAAAACGTGACAAACGAGTTTGTTCAGTGGATAAAGCCAATGTGCTTGAATGTACTGAATTATGGCGTGAAGTCATGATTCGTGTCGCCAAAGATTATCCTGATGTTGAATTATCACATATGTATGTCGATAATGCCGCTATGCAATTGGTCAGAGCGCCCAAGCAATTTGATGTGATGGTGACCACCAATATGTTTGGTGATATTTTGTCAGATTGTGCGGCCATGTTAACAGGGTCTATTGGTATGTTGCCATCAGCTTCATTGAATGAAAAATCTCAAGGTATGTATGAACCCATTCATGGTTCTGCTCCAGATATTGCAGGCAAAGGCGTGGCAAACCCACTGGCAACAATTTTATCTGTTGCTATGATGTTAAGATATACTTTAAATGAAAAACAATTGGCCGATAAAATTGAGTCTGCTGTCAATAATGTATTGGATAAAAATCTCAGAACGGCTGATATTATGTCTGAAGGCATGACCAATGTTTCAACTGAAGCAATGGGGACGGCAGTTGTTGAAGAATTGCAAAATAAATAAGAAGAAAAAGGTAACAATATGTCCAAAAAATATAATGTAGCAGTTGTTGGAGCAACAGGAGCTGTTGGCGTCACCATGTTAGCGATTCTTGAAGAAAGAGGGTTTCCTGTTGACAATGTTTATGCGTTGGCTAGTTCAAGATCAGCAGGTAAAGAAATTCAATTCAATGATAAAACAATCGTTATCGAAGATTTAGCAGAATTTGATTTTAAAAAAGCACAAATTGGTTTATTTTCTGCTGGAGCATCAATTTCAAAAGTCTATGCGCCGATCGCAGCTGAAGCGGGATGTGTGGTTATTGATAATACGTCTCAATTTCGCTATGACGATCATATTCCTTTAGTTGTGCCCGAAGTCAACCCAGAAAAAATTGCTAATTATAAAGATCATGGCATTATTGCTAACCCAAACTGTTCAACCATTCAAATGCTGGTTGCTCTAAAACCTATTTATGATGCGGTGGGTATAGATCGCTTAAATGTTGCAACGTACCAAGCTGTTTCGGGCACAGGAAAAGAAGCAATTGACGAACTAAATCAGCAATCTTCTGATATTTTAAATGATGAAATAATTAGCTGTGATGTTTATCCCAAACAAATTGCCTTTAATGTCTTGCCTCATATTGATGTATTTTTAGATAATGGTTATACCAAAGAAGAAATGAAAATGGTTTGGGAAACCCAAAAAATAATGGGTGATGATAACATTAAAGTTAACCCTACAGCGGTTCGTGTACCAGTGATTTATGGTCATTCTGAAGCCATTCATCTGGAAACTAAAAAGAAAATAACTGTACAAGAAGTTAATGAGTTATATAAAAATGCACCTGGAATTACGGTGTTAGATGATCGAAATGATGGTGGTTATGCAACAGCAGCAACTGAATCAGCTGGTCAGGATCCCGTCTTTGTGAGTCGAATCAGAGAAGATATTTCACATCCAATGGGTATTAATTTATGGGTGGTTTCCGATAATGTGAGAAAAGGTGCAGCTTTGAACAGTGTACAGATTGCAGAAATATTAATTCAGAAATATATTTAGGGGAGGCGAAATAAATAAATGTCTAAATTGTGCAGAATTTTTGCAACAAAAAAGGCGTACAAAAAGATTTTTATGCCCTTTAGGTACAAGCAAGTTGGATGTTTATTTATTGCGAATCCCCTAACCTTTCTATTGACCGATAATTCCTTTCAATAAATAAAGATAATTGGGATAAGACCGTTTGTACTGGCGTATTAACGGTTTTGCTTGCTTTAATTTTCCAACTTTAATTAACTGCTTAATTTCATTTGCTGCCTGAAGAACATTTTTCGGAACTTTTAGTGATTCTTGTTCTTCTGAATGGTCTTCCGTTGAGCTTACTCCAGCTCCCATTGAGCCAAAAGACTTTACTGGTTGTTGAAAAATGGGTTGTAATGTCAGTTCTTCGGATGGCATGGGTTTTGCCCTTTGAGGAGAGGAGGGGGGTTGTATTTCTTCTGCTTCATTAACTCTGGTTTTTTCAATTGATACGGCTTTGGATAAAGCTTGCTCAGGTTTGCGCTTCATCAACACCGTATCCTGCTTCTTTTTTTGTTCTTTTTGAGGCGATGTTATTTGGTCTTTTAGAGAATCAGCTTCTGCTTCATACACGGGTTCACTCATCATATTTCCTGGGGAAAATGATTTCTCACTCGTCAATTCTGGAATTTGTATCAGCAATCCTGCGCTCATTAAAATTACGAAGGCAGAAGCTAGAGGTGCCTGCCAGTGATGATTTAGCCAGTCAAAAATAGAGGTTTTTTTAACAACAGGTTGTGTTTGTTGTTTGGCAATTTGTAGTATTTTTTTATCCAGACTTTTGGGTACAGTTGTGGTTTTAGTCTGTTGATACAGTTGGCTGATATCAGACTGCTGTTGTAGAAAATCATCAAAGTCATCTTCAGGTTGTGTCGGCATGGTCATTCGATACCTCCTAATTCAGTTCTGGTTTTATTAAATGCATAGCGTAACCGACTTTTAACTGCTTGTTTATTGCTGCCAGTAACTTCAGCAATTTCGTCTAACGATAAACCAGCTTCTTCTTTTAAAATAAACGCTTCACGCTGGGCTTCTGGTAAATCAGTAACGATTCGGATCAACTGATTGATTTTTTGGTCTTGTATCAATTGCTGGTCAGGTTGTTGATTGGATGGAACAGCCAGTTTATCTAATATTTCATCATCATGGCTCTGATAAGAATTTAAAACATTTTTAGAATGTGTTCTGTAATGATCAATTAAAATGTGATGGGCAATATGATAAAGGTAGGTAGAAAATTTAGCCGAAGACTGGTATCTCTGTTTGGCATTGATGACCTTAATCCATGTGTCCTGAAACAGCTCTTCTGCGATTGCCCTGGTTTGGCATTGCCTGATCAGGTAACGATGTAATGGCTCCTTATGCTTTTGATACAACAATTCAAAGGCTTTGGTGTTGCCATTAATATAAGATTGCATTAATTGTTCGTCAGGTAAGTCCAGCACAGTGACTATTCTTCATGTTTTAAGAAAACAGCAATATAGCAAAAAGGTGTTTAAAATAAAACGCAAAAGACAAGTAAGGTAACGCGCAATAAATAAACTACCCATATTGCGCAGAAATTTTGTTTGTCTTTTTTGTTATAAAAATAGGCGTGTAGTCGTTCTACATAACTATTTTTGTGGCAAAGAAGACAGACAAAAGAGCAAGTAAGATGGGTAGTTTATTTGTTGCGAGTTGCCTAAGGGGATGTGCAACAAATAAACATCCCGCTTACTTGTCTTTTTGTCCGCCTTTTTTGTTGCAAAAATAGTTGTGTAGTTCGACTATACGCCTATTTTTTCGCCTCAAAGGCGAACAAAAATTCTGCGCAAGTTGGACATTTATTTATTTCGCCTCCCCTAAACAACTTTTATCTTCAAGTCATCATTGAATAATTTTTTAAGCATTGATTAATTAGGCGCGTACACGTCCCTTATCGACTAATAAGGAATCCAATATTTCATTTTAGTACCTTGTTCAAGCCGAGATTCAACATGAAGACTACCTCCATGTTGCGTGATGATTTGTTCGACAATGGGTAAACCTAAGCCGACACCAAATCCTTTGGTGCTGAATAATGGTTCAAATATTCGTGCCTGAGTCTCTTTGTTCATTCCAGGACCATTATCGGCAATAATGCATTCGATTCCTTTATTTTTTTGTTGGCATGATATCTTTAATATGGCAGGTTTCGGTGTATTTAAAGTCTGTTCAAGCAATGCTTCAGAGGCATTGTTGAGTAAATTAACCATGACTTGGCGTATTTTTTCGGTGTCAATTTTGATCATCAGGTTGGAGGTTAAATCCAATTTTAATTTTATGTCCTGATGAAAGGGATTTTCAGATAAAAAATGATGAATCCAGTTGCTTAAATCAACTTCAGTCAAGTCTAATGGACGATGCTTGGTATACAACAATAGTTCTTTAATGATTTGATCACAACGTTGTATATTCCGTTCTATCCTTTTTATACTGCGATTGACCGAAGGCGAATCGGCGTTGATTTGTTGAGAAACATTAAAGATCGATAAGCGTATGGTGCCAAGTGGGTTTCTCAATTCATGGGCGACAGTGGCGGTTAATTGACCCAACACAGCAAGTCGTTCTTTTTGTATTAATTCGGTTTGTGTTTGTCTGAGTGCATCGGTTCTTTTTTCGACCAATTCTTCAAGTTGGTCGCTGTAAATTGCAAGGTCTTTCAATGCGCAGTCACGCTCTGTTTCTCTTGTCTGAATTGCTTCCAGTAGTGCATTAAAAGAGGTATATAATTGTCCTATTTCATCGATGCTATCAGGCGAGACACGTTGGCTGTAGTCAGCACTGTCTCTGACTTGTAAGCTGATGAGTGCCAGTTTTTTAATGGGCACAGAAATTAATTGCTGCAATTTATTGGCAATTAAAAATGCAAATAATGTCATGACCAATAATAAAAAAATGACCAGGGTGATACGAAAATTAATGGTCTGATCCAAAATTTGGGTACTGGACCGCAAGTAAAGTTTGCCGTAGTGAATATTGTTTTTATAAATAGGGACTATGGTATGTAGCATATTATCAGCAAAAAAATTTGTTAATGTTGATAAAGGTAAGTTGCTGGGGTTTAGGTTTCTGTCTTTGATGATTCGGTTAAAGGCATTATTATTTTTTGTGTAGCTTTGAGCATCCAATACTTCTTGTAATAAGTTAACACTTTCAAGCAAATGTAGCGCGCCTTCTTTGTCATCAAATGCCATTGGTACGACCAGATAATTTGCCATTAATTCAGCATTGGTTTTTACACGATTTTTTAGATCTAGTTTTAGTCGATGAATATCATTGGTTAATAATAACCCTAGACCAATCCCCATGGTAATAAGTGTTGTACCTACAATGAGTAATGATAGCTTGTGTTTTAACGGGAGATTGAGAAAGAGAAGTTTGGTTTTTGTGATCATTCGAGATTGTTTTAAAGTATCAGAAAATAAATTACGTAAAACTTTTGTGTCTTAAAGCTTGCCCAAAGGTCATTATGTTTCCCAAAGGATTGGTTTTATGTTGATGTTTCATCACACACTTGACGAATAAGTTTTGACATTTCCTGTAAATTCATGGGTTTGATGACAAAGCCTTTTATGCCTGCCTGTAAAGCTTCTTTTTCGCTGACGGCACTGCTATATCCTGTGGCGAGTATAATGGGAAGGTCAGGTCGGATTGATAGCATTTTTTTTGCCAGTTCAATGCCAGAAAAATTTGGCATACTTTGGTCTGTGATGACAACATCGAATTGATCTGGCTTGTGTTTGAATAAATTTAGTGCTTGGTGGCTGTTTGTTTCAGTTATAACATTGTAGCCAAGTCGTTCAAGCAGTGTTTTTCCTATCACAGTGAGGGCTTGTTCGTCATCAATGAATAATATTCGTTCTGTACCAAGTTGTGGTATAGACGTTTGTTCATTATTGTTGCTTATGGTTTCTTTGGCTAATTTAGGGAAGTATATGTCGAATCGACTTCTTTGATTTAATTCACTGAAAACCTGAATAAAACCAGCATGACTTTTGACGATCCCATGAACGACTGACAAGCCCATTCCTGTGCCTTTTCCTATGTCTTTGGTGGTGAAGTAAGGGGCAAAAATTTTTTCTATCAAATCGTTGGGTATCCCTGTTCCAGTATCTGTGACAGTCAATCTGATAAATGACCCTTCTGTTAAATTGGGGTTGAATTCTACGTCAATTGATGAGACTTCTGTGCTATCCAGTCTTATAGTCAGTATTCCACCATTATCTTCCATGGCGTGTTTTGCATTGGTGCATAAGTTGATGGCGATTTGATGAATTTGTGATGCATCACCTAAAATTAGTAATGGCTCTTCAGCAATATTTGCTTGTATTTCAATGGTTGTCGGTATAACCGAGCGTTGGAATTGCAAAACTTCTTTGATAATGGCGGTAAGGTTGATGATGTCATGATTGATGGCTGGATTTGGCATCCGACTAAATGAGAGAATCTGCTTAACCAAGTCTGCTGCTCGTCTGGTTGCAATGGTAATTTGTTCAAGGTGGTTTTTGGCGGGACTTGAGTCTGGAGTGTTGTATTGAGCTAATTCAGTGAAACCTAAAATGACACCGAGAATATTGTTAAAATCATGAGCAATACCACCTGCCATGGTTCCAATGGCTTCCATTTTGTGAGCATGGCGCAGTTGTGTTTCTAGGATGTTTTTTTCTTTTTTTGTTTGATCTAACTGAAGTCTGTCTTGGCAACGTTCGATCATTGAGATAATTTCTTCGGGATGAACAGGCTTGGTGAGGTAATCATAAGCCCCCATGCGTAACGCCTCTACCGCTGTATCCATTGCAGCATAAGCGGTGACCATGATACAAACAATCTTTGGGTTTTTGGTTTTAAATGCAGAGATTAGGTTAGCACCGTTTTTAGTGCCTAAGCGGACATCAATCAATGCTATTTGAGGAGAAAAATCATCAAATACCGTTAATGCATCTGATTCTCTGTGAGTTGTTTGGACTTCGTAGTATTGAGAGGTGAGTAATTCTTCTAGGAGGCTGTCCGAAAACAAGCACCTGAGTGGGCTAAATATTTCAAAATAAACATTTGATAATTATAATATT
>Ga0233440_1001163_pt1 | contig 25308 bp, 11 predicted proteins | sample SI_123_September_5_FD_182791 | JGI IMG/M metagenome (GOLD analysis project Ga0233440, IMG submission 182791) | Seawater microbial communities from Saanich Inlet, British Columbia, Canada - SI_123_September2016_120_MG | ecosystem: Environmental > Aquatic > Marine > Inlet | place: Canada: British... | reverse complement strand
TCTATTCTTTTATTTATTTATTCTTATTCTTTTTTACCTTTTTCCTTTTCATTTTTTTTTATTCTCTCTCACTCACACTATCCTTTTTCGTTTACTACTTTTTATTTCCCCCCCTTCATACACTTCCTTTGACGATTAAATAATTCAATCATTCGCTTCTTTTTGAATTCATTCGTTCCATATTTCCTGATTTTTTTATATAATCTTGTAATATTATTTGTTGGACTTAAAGTTTCAACTACCATTCCATTTACTATCATCTTATTCTCATATTCACCTTCTAATAACACATTATATAATGTTTGTCCCAGATAATCAACCAATTCTACACCTGTCCTCACCAATGTCACTAACTTATAGGCTTCAACTAATTTGCCTTTATACAACACTTTATGATTATTTGTTATTAATGTATCTTTACAAGGCATATTTTTCATCAAAGCACCACATTTAATCAAAACCATCGTCTTCTCTTGCGTCTGCGTTTGCGTCAATTCTTCTATTTTTTTACCTCTTATTGTATCCAGTTTGATGTCAATTTGTTCTATATTCTTATAACCATTATCCGTAAGCACTTTTTCTCCTTTTGGAAAACAAATATTACTATATGGTCGCAAAATTGTATCAACATTTAAATTTAATTGAGCACTTGTATCCATATAATAGACCGTTACATGGTCTATAGATTTATCAATACCATATTCGCTCGTTATATTTGCTGTATAATGTCTTTTATTTATCTCAACAAATGAAGATATATTTATGGAAGGGTCTGAATCAAATGAGGTTACCAAACTAGCATCTAATATTGAAGACGCACTTATATCCAACAATGAAGCATCAAAATATACATCTAATTTGGTGCTACTTGCGTCATAAGTTAAATTAGTATTTGAAATACCGGTTTGGTTTGTAATATTTGGTATTCTTGTGTCAATTGATGTAATTTTACTTCCACTTATTTGATTATTATAACTTACATCAAAATAAGAACTATTATATTCAAAATTTAAATCAATATTTGTTAGTAATGGAATACCGTATCCGAAATTAAAAATACAATTTAATGTTGTTCCGGTTGAAGTATTTGCTTTTTCTATACCAGAAATATCAAAATCACCACTATTTGTAGGAAATCCATTAAAGATAAAATTATTTTGAATTAAAGTTTTCATATCATCAAATACAATATTTTTAAATATTATTGAAATATCTTGAGATAAATTTAAATATGTGAATGTTTTGCGTCCTATTTCAATTTCGTATATTTCGGGCAAAATGCTAAAAAAATCTACACTTAAACTTGCATTTTCAAGTTTATTATAAAAATTAGTTGAAATATTAAATTTTCCATTTCTCTCAACAGTATTGATATTTACTTCTCCTGACCATATATTATTATTACGATGTAATGAATTTATTGTCACAAAACTTGTATCAATAGTAATATAATTATTTATACTTTCATCTAATACATCAATATCATCATTAAATGTAATAGTTAATACACCAGATGGTTCTAAATAAGTAAGTTTGTCTTTATTAAAACTTATATCAGATATTGTAGGCCTAATTGTGTTTACATTAAACCTCAAATTTTGATTATTATGTGTTGCTCCACTTTGATAATTTGAATAAATATATAAATCAGATAAACTAATATCATATTCAGTAATATTTAATTGTCCGGTCCAAAATTTGCCGCCATTATTTGTTGTAAAAGTTGAAAAAGTATACGAAATATCATTCAATCCTTCAACGACTAATGTATTGGATATGTCTGTTAAATCTTCAATTTCATTCGTAAAAGTTAAAGAAATATCAATGTATCTGTCATTATATTGTATAAAATGACTACTTATGCTACAATTACTTAAATCTAATCTTGGTGTAATTGTATCTTGTTGAATAGCGACTGTTCTATCAGAAATTAATCCATTATAATTTATAGAAACATCTGAACTACCAATAAATTCTCTATTTGAAGTCAACGTGCAAGTATAAATACTATTACTAATATGTGACGAACTTAAAGACAAATCTGAAGTATTATAATTTAATGTACTTGTTATAATATCATCAGTTTCAAAAATAGCATGATTAAATGTAATTGTTAGTATTCCACTTGTATCCAAATATGATAATTTGTTGCCCCCATTAAAAGAAATATCAGTTACTTCTCTTGGTCTTGTATCTATATTAAATGTGTCTGTATTTCCAGTTCTTAAAATACCATCATTAAACGAAAAGTCCATTTGTATATTTGAAAAGTATTGTCCTGAAATTATCGTAATATTTGTATCTAATCTATCATTAATTACAGTATAATTATCTAATGTATATGAAACACCATTAAGAGATAAATAAGAAGAAATATCTGTTCCACTTAAATCATTAGTGAAAAAGTCTAACAAAAAACGACCTGAATTATCTAAATAATTAAATAGACATCCATTTTTTACCCCACCATCATTAGTAATCGTCATTGTTTCTACACCTCTTTTTCTGGTATCAATACTAATTGAGCTAGATAATGAAATATCATAAAAACCATTTGGATCTACGTAATGAAAAACTACATCACAATCGCAAAATAATTCTCCACTTACACTCAATTTCGTCTTCCAAGTATTACCTTTGACTAAATTATCTGAATATTCTGAATGAGTTACAAAACTTATATCATAATTGTCAACAAAATCAGAATCTATATTTGTTAAACTGAAACTAATATCATTATCCATATTAATTATTCTTTTATTTAAATCATTCTTTGTAAATATAACAATAACATCCGATTTGTTTGATGTGTAACTAATATTGTTTATATTTATTGTCGAAACATCTGGTGTTACTGTATCAATTGTAAATCCATAATCGCGATAAATAGGTAATTCAAATTCGTTTCCAGAATACTCAAATATTAAACTACAATCAGTTATTAAATTGGAAGATGGTTCAAATATTGCTGTCCATGATAAACCAGAATCATTAGTACTTATATCTCTTATTGTTCCTGAATTACTTGGTAAAACTTTCAAATTTTCATCAATGATTGTTACAAAACTAGCATCATTAATAGTCACTTGGTCTCTTGTAAATTCTAAATTAATAGCACCAGATACCTCATCATAACGAATATGATTAGATACACTATTAGAAGATATGATTTCTAATAATGAAACATCTAATGGCGACCTATCTATATTAAATAAGATAAAGGATGTGTCAGTATAAATGTTATTTTCTTGTAAAATGTCTTCATAAATGAGTTGGTTATTATCATTTTTTAATAACTCGGTTCCTGTAAATTTACCGGTCCAATTGAAGCCATCATTAGTTGTTCCTATAACCTCTATTATACCCATATTACTGGGGTCAATAGATAAATTATTATTTATGTCTTCTATAGACACATCATTTGTCGAAAAATTAATAGTAAAGTTTGTTGAAATATCTGGATACAAAATATTACTTAAATCTAAATCAAAATTTAATACACGTCGTCTTATAGATTGGTCATTATTATATGTTTTTACTATACCATTATTTGTTCCTCCTTCATAATTATAATTGTCGTTACTATATAATATTCGTTTTCCATCGTTAGACGAAATAAATTTGACATTTGAGTTTGTATTTATTGTGGCAAATACTAAATTTTTGGCCAAAGGATTCCAAGAATTATTATAAAATTCATAAGAATGAATATAATTTTCATAGCCGTTGCCGTTATTAATTTCTTCTCCAAAAATAAATAATTTTGTTTTATTATTTGATAATGTTGAAATTCCATAATTAGTTCCAATACCTACAAAATTGTAAGATGTATCATTTTCTAAATTTTGTATAATTATCTTATTACTTCCACTTAAACCATAATTAACCATTTTACCATCATTTGTTAATGTGATATTCTTTCCACATTTATTATTACTAGTATCACCTACGAATTCTCTATCAATCAAAATATTGAAATTAATATCAAATTTAATCAAATTGATTTTACCAGTATCATTATTATATCCAGGTGACCCTACTGCTAACGTTAATCCATTTCCAGAAAGTTTAATATTACTTCCAAAATCAGAATTTAATGAATTTGATATATCTCTAACATAATTCCATGATGTATCTTTATTATAAATATTTACCTTATTAGAACCTCTTTCACCAATCGCAATAATATTACCATTATTGGATATAGCAACTGATGAACCAAAAAATGTATTATTTACTGAACCTGAACCTGAACCTGAACCTGAACCTGAACCTGAACCTGAACCTCTATTTTTTGAATCTATTAATTCCCAATCATTATCAGATTTATACTTATAAATATCTACTATACCTTCAAAAAAATTCGTCCCATCAGTCTCATTTCCAATGACAATAATTTTTCCATCTTCTGATAATGCAATCGTATTTGATTTTTTATTAATGGTTCCAATATTAGTCCAATTATCGCCATTTAATCTATAAATTTCTATCTTTTCACTATTAAAAGAACTATAACTAATTGCCATTATTTGATTATCATATGATAAAGCCATTCCAGTTCCCACTCTGTCAGAATTACTTCCAATAAATGAACTACCAAATTCTTCAAATTTCATATATCTTTGCTCTGGATTTTCCATCGCATTGAATAATATTTCACCACTTACATTGTATAAACCATTATAAGAATAATCTATAGCAAATTTGTTATCCAATAAATTCATATTTTCTACTCTTGTGACAACCGATGTCCATGTTTTGCCCTCATTTGCTGTTATAAAATCATCTTGAGATACAATATATCCTTCATCTAAATTAACATAATTATTCAAACTTGTATCTGATGGTATTGGTATTCTGAAATCAACTGTTAATGTATTTGAAACATCTGGATAATAAATATAATGTGTATCCAATTCTATTTTTTCAATTTGTTGTAATGTATCCACTTGGAATAATTGTGATTCACCTGAAATACCAATATGTGAAAACATTGTAGACTGTAATGACTCCACTACAACCTTCAAATTGTCTTCAAATCTATATAAAGATGACCCATCATGAAGACTTGTGTTTGTTAATTTAATTGTTCCTTTAAATACATTATTGGTTGCATCATATGAAACACTATTGCCAGATATTTCAATCAAATTTGATGAAGCGTTCAATGCTATTAAATCATAAATATCATTTCTACTTTCAAGAACCTTATTGTATTCCACTTGTAAATCTATAGATTGATTTTCATAAGTTATTTCAGAATTAGAAAGAGTAACCGACGACACATCTGGAACAATTGTGTAAAATCTTACATTATCTATTTGTGAATGTAAATTGTTTATACCATTATTATAACTTATATCTATTATACCCGAAACATCTACTTGCTCCGAAATATTGATTGTAGCTTTCCACATATTTCCACTCACATTGAGGTCATATGGGTCTAATGTGTATACAATTGGGTTTCCATTTATATCTTTCACCGCAATGTTATTGGATATATCTTTTCCATGCTCTTCATCCGTATTAAATGTTACTGTTATTTCACAAGAGGGGGTTAAATAAGTTAAATTAGAATTATTACTTGAAATACTAACTGTTCTAATTACTGTATCTACTGTGAAATTAACACTCATATCAATGTCTTTATTCAATGTTCCATTTCTGTAACCAAAATCGTATTGCAATACAAAACTAAAATCGGCATCAATATTTGACACATCTGTTTCAATTGTGCCCGTTAATTGGTCTCCTATTATTGGTCCCACATTTGTCATTATAAATTTTTCCTCTTCTGAATTAGGTATACTTAAATTATTACTAATATCAATACCACTTAAATCTGTTTTTGTAAATGTTATTGTAAAATCAGTAGTTTTAGTAACTGTATCATTATTGTTATTTATTGAATAAACCAAATTAGATACACTAATATTACTAACATCAGGCAAAATTGTGTCGATATTGAATAATGATTCGCCTGATATTCCTTGCCCGAATGCGGTTGATTGTATTCCATTTGCAATTACTTTGGCATCTGTATAGGCAAATTCATTTGTTACATTATTACTTATATCTAATATTCCAATCCAAACTCTGTTATCATTGGAACTAAAAGAAGCATCTTGAATGAATAATTTTGACGACGGTTCTAAACTGATTAAATCATAAATATTTTCTCTATCTTGTAACGCATTATTGAACTCCACTGTTACAACACAAGATGGGTCATTATAAGTAAAATATGTTGAAGAAAGTGTAACGGACGATACATCTGGAACAATTCCGTAAATATGTATAATATCAGGTACGGATGTTTCATCACGATATTTAATAGTGACATTTAATGACGTGTCTATTTCTTGTGGAAGAGATAGTGTGTATTTCCAATTAGTAGCACTAATTTGAGCCAAAGGTGAAACTTCTACGGGTGTGTTACCCAAATAGTATTCAATTTGTATATTATCTTCGTCGCCAGGTAAAATATCTTTATCAAATTTAATTTCAACGTCTCCACTTATATCCAAATATGTCAACTTATCAGGAACAATCACATTACTAATATTTGGCAATTTTGTATTCACATTAACTGTTAATTTGTCTCTACGATATTCAACAACAAGATCATCACGTGATGGGTTTAATTCTTCATTATACGATATATCAAATGAACCTTCTATTTCCCCTGAAACGGTAAGTATTCCGTGCCAAAATCTATCTATAAAACCAATTCCTTTATCCAATACTACATCTCCATCTTTTAAATCAGTGCTTGATATAGCTATGAAATTATTGCATATGTCCGTGTATGGAAATTGTTCCAAATTACCTGAAACATTTATATTAAATGTAAATGATAAATCCGTCTTTAATTGGTTTGTATAATGGTCATATGTTAAATAATTTATTGACACATCGCTTCCTGTATTTCGTGGTTCCATTTCAGGCAATGTAATATATAATCCACGTTCTGTTGTATCCAATCTGTAAGTTGCCGATGCGTCAACATTTATTAATCCATCCATTCCACTATGTTGCAAATATAAACCAGCTTCATGGTCAAATTCTCCACTTATACTTGTAATTACTCCCGTCCATATATTACCTTCAGGAATAGTTTCCATATTTATAGTTATATTTCCATTCAAACTTGGGTCCAAATAGATATTCATTGATGCATCTTTGCCGTAAAAATAGTTCCCATCATGGTCATTAAATGTTATAATTACAATTCCACTTACGTCTGTATATAATATATTCTCTATTACAATTGAAGATACATCGGGTATTATTGTATTTACATCTATAACTATATTACTTACATCGTGTGTGCCTCTATAATTGAAAATTATATCCTCTGAAATTTTAATTCCATAATTCACTGATACGTCATATTGAACCACTGAATATTGATATGAAGTTGATTTCTGATATGCAGCAGAATTTAACGAAGTGCCCAATAGTTTATCTCCATTTGAATTTACATTTATACCTCTATATTCATCCGCATAAGAATAATCAACTTCATAACCCATATCCTCTAAAAATCCAATACTAACCGCACTTAATGGCATTATTGTATTTCCACTTTCCGTCCATCCTGTCATCAATTCTTCATCTAATCCTTGGTGATGATGACTTCCAATATGGCGCGTATGACCTTCAATTCTATTCTCTTCTGGATGCACATTAGCGGTTCCTGCTCCACCATCATCTTCAATAGGTATACCGACTAAAGCATCATCATTCATATACATTCTATATTTTGCCAAAGCATTTGCTCCAGTGTAATAGTATTTCGTTACTCCATTTTCTTCATAAGCAACTCTTGGACTATTTTTGTGTCCAAAATAAGGTCCAATACCGATAATATGACCTATTTCATGCATCAATACATAATACAATGTAGTATTTCCATCGGTTCTTGTTTCACCAATCATTGAATCATAAGAGGATTGTGAAAGAGCTATAAATCCACTTGATGAATAAATATTGTCCGAATAATCTATTATACCGTTATGATTTAGGTCATCATAATATACATAATCAACATATGCATACCCCAAGGTTCCCGCATCCATTTCACTAACATTGAACGTAATATGTATTTTTGTTGTGCCTCCAGAATTTTCATTATTTACATCAATTGGATGTCTATTAATTATATTGTCCCATTTTTGTAATGCGGATTTCACAATATTTTCACTCGCATCGCCTTCTATTGTATATGTAAAATTCACCAACGGAAGATCCGGTGAATTATTGACTTCTGTAATCACTATACTTTGGGCGGGGATTTTGTTCAATTGTTGTTTAAAAGAGTAACCGATATTTGGATTACTACTTGCCAATACTAATTGGTCTCTATCTAACAAATTTTTATTAAATTTGACTTCTAAAATACCTTCAGTAGAACCATATGTAAGCATATTAGGAGTCATAATTATTTCACTCATTGATGGTATTACGGTATCAATTTCAAGACTAATATTAGACAAATCAGTTCCTAATAAATCTTTCACTCTTATCACTTGTGTCTCTGTATATTCACCAATTGGTTCCACTAGTATATTATAAGATGAATCCGATATTTTTTCTATTTGTAAATCTAATTTGGTATCATTATATGACAAATCATTTACACTCAAATCTCGCAATAAATTTCTGTCAAATTCTAGTAAAATAGTGCCCGATGTATCTATGTAATTAAACGAATTATCATTTTTTATTTGACTTATTTGTGGAACATAATTATTTACACTAAATGAAATCGTTTGTGATGCGTCCAATAAACCCTCACTATAATCAAATGTTAAACTACAATTTGCGTCTTCAAAATTGTTTGCTGGTTCAAATGTTATTATCTTAATAGAACTGTTTGACTCAGTAATTACGCTTTTAATTGAACCGCAATTAGAAGGATCCAATGTCAAACTATTTGAAACATCATTATTATCAATATCTTCACGATTTAAATTAAGTTTAATCTTATTTGCAGTATAATCTAATAAATATGTGACATTTGATGAAATATCAAATTGAAACGAATTAATTGACAAATCCAAAACACTATATAAACTTATTGAGTTTGACGAAAAATCGTTATAAAAGAGTTTCACATTCGGTTTATTATATTCACCTGATACTGTAAATGTTCCGTGTAATGAAAACCCATAGTTGGATAATGACAAACTATTCGCATCTATAAAACCCACATAGGAAGGGTCTATTGAAAACAAATTCGCAGCATTATTACTAATATCCGCCAATGGAACATCATTTGTCGTCAGTCTGATTTCAAAATTTAGACTATTATCTGGATAAACTATGGATGAAACATCCGTAGCAAAATTTGTCGGAAAACGGGCAACACCTTCTTTGTAAATATCCACTTCATAATTGGATTCAGTTGTGTTATTTACTACCATCAATTCATTATTCCCAGTTAAATGCACTAGTTCGCCCAAATTAATGTCATTTGGGTATTCATTGTTTCCATTATAGTGTTCGTTCCAACTTCCATTTTCAAACAAATACGATTTCACTTTGCCATCATCCTTTGGCAACCCAATAACAATAAAATTGCCTTCTTGATTAACATATACACTTCCAATAACGTTATCTATAAAAGTACGCTCTAAAATACCAGATGAATCATATACTTCAATTTTGCCTTGATTGTCTTCAACACTTTGAGAAAAGGGTGAATACCTAATTTCTTTTCCAGTATTGGTTATATGGTAGGTTGGACTTAAAACTACATCTTCATCTAAAACATCAAAAGTAGTGTGTCCTGAAGCACCACTTAAACTAACTGTTAAAATATTATTTACAGAATTAAATCCATGGTAGCATTTAATAGTTCCAGACCAAATCAAATCATTACTACCACTTACTGGATTCATTGATCCATCCAAATAAGCAACATATGATGGATCTATTGAAATATTTGGTGCTACAGTAGATGGAACTCGCAATACGATTTGTAAATTTGAAGGCAAATCTGAAATTATATTAGATGGTGTTAAAATTACACTTTTTATTTCTTGTAATGTTTCAACACTAAATACATTTGAAGATGTATCAATTCCGTATTCATCATGTTTGAATTGGAATCTACAATCTGTCAAATATAGTCCATAATGAGGTCTAAAATTTGCACTCAAAGTTGTTCCAGAACTATTACTGATATTATCTATTATTCCTGCGTTTGATGGATCAACTGTTAAACTATTTGATATATCAGTTAATGTTACTCTGTCATCACTAAATGTCATATTTATTGTTGCTGGACTGTTCTCAACGGTTATGTCAATTGGTGTTATTGTAAATGTATCTAGGGTTGGTGGTTGTATAATATTTACTGAAAAAATATTACTTGTTTCATTTAATGTTGTTTCGTAGTTATTATATGAAAAATTAATAGAACAATCTGTATTATAAATATCTTTTGGTGTAAATGTCCCTGTCCATGTCACACCATCATTTGTGTAAAACCCTGAAATTGTTCCAATACTAGAATTTACTGTTAAATTGCTTTGAATTTCATTATTTAACATTCCAGGTCTACTAAATGTCAATGTTATTGTCCCTATAGTAGAAGTAGTAGTGTAACTTGTTGGCGATATAGTAAAATCACTTATACTTATAAATAATACTTGTAATCTAGAAGAAGATTTTGGTAAGGCACCTTCAATATACGATTTAAATGCTGAATTAATTTCAGTTGATGTACCAATCATTCTATATTTTCCAATAAAAATATTTGATGTATTATCACTATTAAATATTTTGCTATTAATATTAATTTGGTAAGAGTGGCCAGGACCATAAGGCGCAGTAATGTTATTACTAAAGTCTTTAAGCACTATATATGTTAAATTATTGATATTACTATGCCAAGTATGATGTTGAAAACTAATAACAGATTCCGGTATAACCATTGAATATAAGTAATCATTACCACCACCATTATGTCCAAAAGATGTAATTTTATTAGATACTTCAACATGTGTGTTTTTTTTTAAAGAATTTAAAGAAGTCATTAAAGTATTAATAAAATTACCGTTAGTTACTGTTTCACCCAATATAATAAAATTTGTCGCAAAAAATAAATATTTATAATATTCTATCCTTTCACTAAAATACAAACCATCAATCGTTTCACCAGTGTTTTCCATAATCCAATTTCCGCCATATTTCAGATTTCCAGTTTCATCTTCCGATGCTCCGACCGTTACACCTTCTACTTCATTCTCAATCAAATCGTAAAATTTTCTCCATGATTCATATTGCAATGAATTGCACGCTAAATAATCAATATTGGATACATTATATGTTCTTAATAAATCTAAAATAAACTGTGTATTTGCATCTTTCAATACTTCATTAGTTGATTCATCTAAATCAAAAAAGTTTCCATTTTCTAAAAACTGATTTACACCTTCATGACAACAAATGGCAATACGTGATACGCTTTTTCCACCAAATTCGTTTTCAATTTGCTGTAAAATAGAGTTTCTAGAAGTATCATAATCATATATGATTCCAAATGTTTCATCATTTAATGCATTGAATAAAATATTTGTATCATTCAAATTTGAATCAATGAATACAATTTTACTTCTCATTTATAATTTATAAACACATTTTAAATAAAATATTATCAAATAAATAATAATATTTTACACTAAACTTCTAAAAATTATGGTTTCAGATTCCAAGCACTACTATCTTCAGAATATTCATATAAAACAACATTGCTAAAATTTTGGTTTTCACTATCTAAAGTTCCTACTCCCAATAATAATCCATTTGGCGAAAATTTGACACTATTTCCTGTTATTGTTCCTGTTATTGTCATTAGTGACCAAATACCTTCAGAATATTCTTGAATACCAACACTACTCACGTCATATACATACGCCACTCTATTGCCGTCATTACTTATCGCCAAATTAGATATATTTGTTGAACTGATATTGCTTCCTATTTGACTCCAAGACCCATTATATTCATAAACTTGTAACGATACATCTGTCGCAATGGCAATTCTCTGGTCGCATAATGATAAATGATTTCCAGATATTTCTTTCTCTAAACTCCAGGTAGAACCAGATAAATGGTATATTTTCGCATTTGAACCGCTAATTTGTGCCAAAATTTGACCGTTTGGAGATATTTCTACAGTTTCATCAAATACTTCGTTTAAACTTGTATCTGTTTTCTTTTCCCATTTCAATACGTTTTTGTTTTCCAATACGTCAAATACGAGTTCTCCACTTGCTGTCAAATTTTCGTCATTTAAACCTAAATCATTATACGTATAACTGAAATCTAATTTGTTTCCTAATTTGTTCATGTATAGTTCTCTATTTATAGCACCGCTCCAAGTATATCCATTGTCATTGGTTGTCATATCTTCTAAATTAACAATATAAGATGGGTCAATGGTTATAAAATTATTCAAACTAACATCTGTGGGAATCGGTATATTGAACTCAATTTGTAAATTACTGGAAACATCATTTGGACCCACTATGTTTTCAGGGGTTAACGCAAAATTTACGAGTTGAAATGGTGGATAAGTATAAATATCAAATGGATTCGATTCACCCGATATATCGACGGTTTCAAAATACTTCAATTGGGTATTTTGGTTTCTCTTCAAAGTGGGTGCTTCAATATTACCCACCAATTTGAAACCAGAATGCGCTAATTGTAAATTTGTTAAATATCCAGCATCGGATGGTTCCAATTCTAAATTTCCACTTATGTCATTCAATGTTTTGTCATTTGTCGTAAATAAAATTTCGAAATTGGATGACACCTCTGGATATATGATGTCTGATGGGGCTAGCGTTGTTGAAGTTAATTGGCGTTTTATTATTGATTTATATTCATATACTCTTACATGACCCTTAAACCCGTCATTATATGGTGCCCCAATCGCAACTGTGGTGCCATCACTTGATAATGATACTGAATAACCACTTCTATCTTCAATATATTCTCCATTTATATCGGGACCCAGTTTAATCCAAGAAGTATTATTATATTGGAACACTCTTACATGACCGGAATTACTTCCATTTCCGTCATTAAAACGTGCCCCAATCGCAACTATGGTGCCATCACTTGATAACGATACTGAATAACCACTTCTATCTTCAATATATTCTCCATTTATATCGGGACCTATTTGGTTCCAACTAGAGTCATTCCATTGGAACACTCTCACATGACCGGAACCATTTCCACTATGTGGTGCCCCAATCGCAACTGTGGTGCCATCACTTGATAAGGATACTGAACGACCACTTCGATCACCTACTGCTTCTCCATCGATATCGACACCCATTTGGTTCCAACTGGAGTCATTCCATTGGAACACTCTCACATGACCCGCATTATTTCCTCCATTTCCGTCATTATATTGTCCCCCAATCGCAACTATGGTACCATCACTTGATAACGATACTGAATTTCCGCCTTGATCATATGCTGCTTCTCCATCGATATCATTACCCATTTGGTTCCAACTTGAGTCATTCCAATGAAACACTCTCACATTACCGGAATCACTTCCATTTCCGTAATAACCTGGTGCCCCAATTGCAACTATGGTGCCATCACTTGATAACGATACTGAATAACCAGTCCAATCATCTCCTGCTTCTCCATCGATATCGGGACCAATTTGGTTCCAACTTGAGTCATTCCATTGGAACACTCTTACAAGACCCGACCTATAATCATTTCCTTTATAATATGGTGACCCAATCGCAACTATGGTGCCATCACTTGATAACGATACTGAATAACCACTTTTTTGACCATATCCATCGATATCGGGACCTATTTGGTTCCAACTTGAGTCATTCCATTGATACACTCTCACATGACCGGAATTACTTCCTATTGCCCCAATTGCAACTATGGTGCCATCACTTGATAACGATACTGAATGACCACTTTGATCACCTCCTGCTTCTCCATCGATATCATCACCTAATTTTTCAAGATATTTTTCAACTAAATTGTTATTCTCCAAAACGTCAAAACTAATACTAGAACTATGATATTCGCCACTCACTGTCAAAGTATTATTCAATCTATTCATTTCCAATGTGCGTTTAATTGTGCCTGACCAAGTATAACCATCATTAGAAGTCATTGAACCGTCTAAATAAGCAATATAGGATGGATCTATTGTGATTATGGGTTGTTGAGAAGCAGTTTGTGAAAACGTTACTTGTAAATTTGAAGACAAATCTGAAATTATATTAGATGGATTTAAAGTTATATTAGTAATTACAGGTAAATTTTCACCTTCAACAGTACCAATTTTGTATTTAAAAAAATCATAAATACTTGTTTCATCAAATGTCATAACATTAGTAAAAATTGGATTAGAATCGTCATAATTTTCATACACATTAAAAGAAGTATCACTAATTCTTTTTACCTTCAATTTTGACGAATATGTATTGAATGTAATAGACCCAGATACATCAAGAGGAACATATAAAGCTTCATCTCCGCTTAAATCTAGTGTATTAAATGAAATCTCAGTCAATTTGTTTCCACTTGCATCAAAATTGTCTATAATTTTAATTTTTTCTTTTGTTATTCCACTTTCTGTCCCCAATAATTCTTCTGTTTTCATAACAAGTTTTTCATTTGTGTCTTTCAATGTTTCTTTATATGTGTCTAAAAGTCTCTCTATGAAAACATCTCTTTTTTCTCTTTTTTCTGATAAAGTTCCTGATGTCAAAATTGTATTACCATTTAATGAAATATCCAAATTCTCTCCACTCGGATTTGGAACTTCATTATAAATATCTAATATAGGGATTTCATCACCAACAACTGGAACAAATGTGTTGTAAGTTGTATTGATAGGATAACTATAACCTGATTTATAATTGACGCCAATATTGTAATTAACTGATACATCACTATCAGTGCGAGGAAAAGTAATATCTGCGTTCCATATTAACCCATTTTTTGTCAAATTAGTTATAGAAGCACTATTATCTAATGCAAAATCATTTAATGACAAATCTGGTTTATCTAATGTAAATACAAGTTCCAAAATACCTACATTGTGTTCAAAATTGATTGAAGATACTCCAATTGTTTTGGGAACAATACTGGAAGAAGTAATGAACAAATCTTTGATTGCCAAATGTTTTTCACCTGATATATCATCAATTGTTTCATAATATTTTAATTTACAATCTTCTTCAAAGATCTTTTTATTTGCTTTAATTTTGCCTACCAATTTGAAATTATTTTCGGTCAAACTTAAATTCGTTAAAATTGCTGCGTTGGAAGGGTCGAAAGATATATAATTATTTGAAATATCCGAAAGAGAAACAGTATTGGTGCTAAATAACATTTCGAAATTAGATGACACATCTGGATAGACAATATTGGAAAGGTCTAAAGTAATATCTGTTACTGCTCTTGTAATAGTTGATTGTGTTGACGCATTTGCAATATTTATTGTTCCAGAAACATCTACATTTACTTGCCCTAGGTTTGTTATTGTATTATCTACATCAGGTGTTATTTGAATTCCTAACAATTCTACTTTAACTGAGTGAGAAGCATACAACGTTATTTCTTTGATCTTTATATTTGTAGCAAATAAAATTTTGAACCATTTTTCTCCAGAGTTGTTTAATATTGTTGTATCAGATAAATTTCCATTCATTATAAATGCTGAATCAGAATTACTTGAATTACTAAACAAACCAGTTGAAACTAATACACTTGATTCATAAAATATTTGAACTTCACTAACAGTAAACTCTTCTGTTAATGATACACTTGTAATTTTAATACCTTTACATTCAACAAACTCACCAATTTCACGAGGACCCACAATAAGTTCCGGATTTTGCGCCACATTGAAATTCAAACTGGTATCCAATCCATTATAACTGAAATCTATCACATTATGTAATAAATTCATATTATCCGTCTTAGTTATTGTTCCTGTCCAAGTATCACTTCCACCACTTATAGCAGAAACATTGTCAATTCTCGCAATATATGACGGACTGATTGTAATATCTGGTGTTCCTGAACTCTCAACTGGAAGTCTAAATTTGACACCTAATGTTGCGGATGAATTAAATATGCTTTTTGGATTCATCGAAATATCTTCTATTTTTTGTTCTGTATCTACACTAAATGGTATTGTCATTAAAGAATAATTGTAATAAAAAATTAAACTACAGTCTGGTTCATTTATATAAAGTGTTGGTTCAAATGATATTGTTCTAGTGACACCTGTTCCTGATACATCAACAATTTGACCGCAATTGGATGGATCTATTGTTAAACTATTTGAAATATCTACGTTTGACAACCCACTGGTAGCTGTAGCTAGCGTTAATGTAATAGTATTGGTTGAATAGTTTTCATATGTTACCACAGATGATATGTCAAATTGAAGATTTATTGCTGTAGGGGGCTGTAAAGTATCAACACTAAATGGTATTGTCATTGACATATTATTGTAATGAAAAATTAAACTACAGTCTGGTTCATTGATATTAATCGTTGGCTCAAATGATATTGTTCGCATATATCCTGAACCAGATACATCTATAATTTGACCGCAATTGGATGGATCTAATGTTAAACTATTTGAAATATCTTCGTTTGACAACCCACTTGTAGTTAGCGTTAATGTAATAGTATTGGTTGAATAGTTTTCATATGTTACCACAGATGATATGTCAAATTGAAGATCTATTGTGGTTGGTACACTTATTTCAATACCAAAATGCCCTGATAAGAAACCCACACCAGATGTTGGATAAATTCTTACTTTTGTAGTCACTATTGGTGTTTCAAATTTGCTTACTTTTTCCAAATAATGATTATCAGTGCTTGTGCTTCCTATAAATCTATCAATTGTTTGAGTATATGGAGCATCTGGTATTACTATATTCCAGGATCCATTGATAAATGCTCTAACTCTATATGATGTTATCAACTGTTTATGTCCATCCAAAGTCCTTCCTCCAGTTCCCTCCCATCCGCGTCTTTCTATTACAATTCCAGAAACAAAACTGTTTTCAAATGTCATTTCTAAAAAAAAACCAGGGTCGTTATGAGGAGGGTCTCTTGAAACTGAATATGGATATGGATTGGCTCTAGAACCATCATAGAAAATACTTTGAATATTCGCCGTATTAAACGATTCCAAACCATTATTAATAAATTCTATATCACTTCCTTTAAATGTAGCCCAACTTAAATTAGTTGCACCTTTAATTAAACCTGAATATGTAATACCATATTCATTATTATATTCATGCGAAACATACCTATTAGTTGCGGGAGGGTCAATTATTGAAAAGGTTGAAGTTAATAAATACTTATAATATTCTATCCTTTCACTAAAATAAATAATATCAATTATATCACCAGTATTTTCCATCACCCAATTTCCGCCATATTTAAGATTTCCAGTTTCATCTTCCGATGCTCCGACCGTTACACCTTCTACTTCATTCTCAATCAAATCGCAAAATTTTCTCCATGATTCATATTTCAAAGAACTACACGCTAAATAATCAATATTAGATACATTGTATGTTTTCAATAAATCAAAAATAAATTGCGTATTTGGATTTTTTATTACTTCATTAGTTGATTCATCTAAATCAAAAAAGTTTCCATTTTCTAAAAACTGATTAACACCTTCATGACAACAAATGGCAACACGTTCAATAGCTTTTACACTAAATGCTGTATCAATTTGCTGTAAAATTGTGTTTCTGGAAGTGTCGTAATCATATATGATTCCAAATGTTTCATCATTTAATGCATTGAATAAAATATTTGTATCATTCAAATTTGAATCAATCAAAATAAGATTAGTGCTCATTTATAATTTATAAACATATTAAAAATAAATAAAAATAACAATTTACAAATAAAATATAGAAACATTTCCAAGTATTGTAGCATATATGGCACATATTTACACAAGTGTGGAACCCATATATTCTTTATTTGATTTGAAGGTAGAAATATCGGACTATTTACTAAATGAATATCAATACATAATAGAAAATGACGACGATGACGATGACTCTTGGGAAAAATCACTGAATGCCGCATTGTTGCGACTTGGCAATTATTTGGAAAATGAACACGTGAAATATTCTTAAAGGAATAAAAAAATAAAGTAAAGTATTTGAATAAAAATAATAAATAATAAAAAATTATTAAATATAAATCTTGTTATCAATTTATATATAATGTTTGGAAAGTCAACCAGTTTTAAAAGTGAGTTCAGTTTTTCGAAACGTTCTTTAGAAGCCAAGCGTATTATGAGTAAATATAATGATAGAATTCCCATTATATGCGAAAAGTCTAAAAATGCTGGCAAAGATTGTCCTTTAATTGACAAAAAAAAATATTTAGTTCCAATTGATTTAACATTTGCTCAATTTGTATATGTCATAAGGAAGCGATTAAAACTAGGTTCTGAAAAGGCAATGTTTATTTTCATAAACGGTCAAATACCAACTAATTCGCATATAATTAGTGATTTATATGAAACAAATAAAGACCAAGATGGATTTTTATATGTATCTTATGCTTTAGAGAATACTTTCGGATAAGAAAAAAATAATTAATTAAATAAACAAAATAGGATATAATAAATTAAATAAAACAATAATATTTAAATTCCAAATTCCGGAATAGAGTATACGTCATTATCATCTTTTACATACTTGGCAATAATACTCGGATTCACTTTATTTTCAACAATATCTTCTGTTTGATAAACGTTATTACAGTTGTCAATATAATATAATATTCCCCTAATATCAACAGTCCAGACTTCAATTTTTTGCGTATTTGTGGACGGATTTGGAGACCCATTAGCGTCAACAATTCCGTGCGGAGTGCCTTTAGTATGTGTTCCACAAAATTCAAAATCATCTTTACGACGACGAGTGCATTGTTCTCCATTTGCGCGACGAGCACTACATCTATCAAATTTCGGAATAGAATTTTTCACACGTTTTCTTTTATGTAAATCGGTTGTTTCAAATTTAAGTCCTTTATAATCGTAAATGAAATTCAATAATGAACTAATTTTGTCGTCAATTACAATATCTAAAGTATCAATTTCTTTGCGTATTTCCTCTTTAAATTGTTGCAAATGTGAGTCCATTTTTTTATTCAATCTTTTTTCCATTAAGTTTTAATAATAATATTATACTGTTAATTCTATTTCATTTTTATTGATAAATAAAAATAATTTAACAATAAAACAACTTAAAGGAAACCATTTTTAGGCAAAAACAATGCGAGTAAAACAAAAAGAAAATATAGTATATAAACAATGCTAAATTCCATTGGGTCCAGATTATTATATTTCAAAACTTGATTAAAAATATAAAAAAAAATAATAGATATACCAATAAGAGCAATTAAATCCATTTTATATATAATTTACTTATATTATAAAAGCAACTGTTGTGATTTATTTTTAAAAAAAATTTCTTTATTTTTTGAAAAAATAATAGAATCAAATGATTTCAGATAGGTATAAATTTGTTTTTGGTTCGTATCCAAAAGGGAAATAAAATTTTGTAAAAAAACAGCATATCTCATTATAGAACAGCCTTCTTCTTCACAAGAAGAATTAAGTTGTAATTTATGGTAATCCTCATTCGGTTCCAATAATATTTCATTATAAGAAACATATTTTGTTTTTGAATTTTGAATTGATTTAAATGCTGTAATAGGAATTTCAATAAGTTGGTCTTTATTGTCATATAAATATGAAAAATAAGAGTGGTTATTAAAAAAATCTACTACATTATTTGAGATATTTGTGTTTCTATATATTTTTGAATTTAAAATTTCATATATCAAACATTTTTCAAAGTTATTATTTTTAGTTTCTGCGTTGCTTTCAAATAGTTCATAAAATGCGTATAACTGATTGTTATACTTTTTAAATCCCATAAAAATGGTAGATTGATTTAAATTAGAACAAAAAATATCTCTTACTTTTTCGTGTAAGTAAAAATTATTTTCTAAAGTGATAAAATTATATTCGTCTTTTATGTCTTTTTGTAATAAGTAAGATAATATGGGTTTGGTTCCGTTTAAGAATACAAAATAACAACATATTATTACAGAATCAAATTGTTCTGTTTCATATGAGTTAAGTAAACTTATTGCGTTATACTTATAAAACATAATATGAATACTATTATTATATTATTATATTATTATATTATTATATTATTATATTATTATATTATTATATTATTATATTTAATATATTTTAATATAAATTTTTATTACATTTCATATAAAAATGTTATATTTATTCTAATTATTTTTCCACTTTATGTTTAATTGATTCTCTAATTTGTTCTTCTCGGTTTTCCAAAATATATTTCGTCAACTCTTCTGCTTTAAAGTTATCATTTTTAAAAAAATTATTTAAAGTTGTCATAAGAGTTTTAGAATTTATTGGTTTTTTAACCTTGCTTTGCTTATAGATAATAGAACCACCTTTAATATCAAAACAATCGATATCATTTGATTTCATTACGGTCATTAAATCACTTGTCATTCCTTTTTTCCGGTTATTGAGTTCTCTTATTTCAGCGCGCAAATCTTTAATTTCATTTTCAATCAACATCCATTCTTTAATCTTATTTACAAGTTGTTCTTTTGTTTCCATATGAAATAATATTAAATATAATCTTTATATATATTTAATATTCTTATATTTTTATATAAAATATTTTTATTTTTATATTTGTTTTTATATTATTTTTTATGTTTTTATTTTTATAAATGAAAATGAAGACAAAAAAAATATGCATATTCACATATTTGCTTTCAATTTAGCTTCCTTGTTTTGTCTTTTTTCCTCTTTTGCTTTATTTTTTACTTCTTTTGCTTTCAATTTAGCTTGTTTATCATCTTCTTTTGCTTTCAATTTACTTTCCTTGTTTTGTCTTTTTTCCTCTTTTGCTTTTAGTTTAGCTTGTTTAGCATCTCCTTTTTCTTTTAATTTAGCTTCTTGGTTCTGTCTTTTTTCCTCTTTTGCTTTTAATTTAGCTTGTTTAGCATCTTCTTTAATTTGTTTTTGTGTATATTTTTGAATTTTTATTTGTTCATTAACCCATAATGATTTCTCTCTATAATCAATGTTTCCTGTTAAATTGTAGTTATTTACACCAATAATTTTTCTAACAAAAACATCTTTAACAATGCAAAAATTTTCATAAAATGGAATTAATTGAGTAGAAATACTACGACAATAAGGACATCGAATTTCATTAATTTTCAATCTAGATTCTTCCATTATATTAGTGAAGTATTTTTGTTTAATTAAATCATTATATATAGGAATATAATTGAATTTATGTCTACATTCCATAGTTACAAAATTATCTATTAGTGGTTCATATGTAATAAAACAAATATTATCATAATTCAAATTGTCTTCATTTTTGTTTTCATTGTTAATATTAATTTCACTATAAAAATCTATATTTCCTTCAATTATATATTTTTTCATCATTACATAAATATTGTTCATTATTTTTAAATAATAATAATTTAATAATAATAATAATTTAAATTATTATTTAAATAATTTTATATAAAATTTGTTTAAATAAAAAAAAATATTATATAAAAAGAAATAGAAATAAATGAAAATGTTTTGATATATATATTATGACATTGATATCGGAATGGGGTCCAATCATTTGGAAGTTTTTTCACACAATAGTAGAATCGGTTAATGAAGATAATTACAATAAGGTTTACAAAGAATTATTTCAATATATAAAATCCATATGTAATTTATTACCGTGTCCTCAATGTTCCAATCACGCGAAGGAATATTTGAAGAATGTAAAGGATATTCATATAAGTACAAAAAATGATTTTAGAAATATGCTTTTTAATTTTCATAATGATGTAAATAAAAGAAATAATAAGGTCTTGTTTAAAATAGAGGATATAGAAGTATACAAGAGATATTCATTAGTTAATTGTTATAATAATTTTATAAAAATATTTTCCAAAAAGGGAAATTTTAATCAAATTAACCAATCGTTCCAAAGAAAACTAATTTTACAAAAATATATCAAATGGATGCAAGTAAATAAAAGATATTTCAATTCAATTTAATAAAAATAATTTATTCAAAATCAAAACTACATTGAAACTTTGTATCATTTACTTGTTTGCAAGTTTCGTTAGAACTTTTTTGAGAAAAAAATAAATGAGGTTTTAAAGAATCAATCATTGAATAACTTAAGGAAATCAATAAACCAAAAATACCACCAATAAAAATATTAAATAAAATATTCCAAGTTTTTTTGCCTTTGAAATTAAAATCATAGCAATCATTTCTAAATTTTATTAAAATATCGCTTACAAATAATAGTAAAAAGAGAACTAAAAAAGTCATCAAAGATGTTTGTATACCATTATTGCTAATAAGAGGAACAATAATATAAAATAAAGTAAATGAGAAAACCCATAAACTTAAATAAATATCACCGCTTCCAATACCAGAGTAATTAATTAAATTACAAGAATTTGTTTCATTATCAGTTAATGTTGTAAAAAAATTATACATTCTCATACGCAAAAATATAGTGATAATAATAGTGATTAGGAATATGATACCAGTAAGTGGAGAAAAGTACATTCCCATAAAGGTGAAAAAGAAAATTACAATAAAAGGTGAAAAGAAACTAAAAACAAGAAAAATATTACTTGGGTGTTTAATATTAAAATTATAAGGTTTAAAATTAGATGCTTGATTATTTTGTGAATTATCCGCCATATTTATATAATAAAGATAATATATTATTATATAAATTCAATAATATTTCGCCATAAAAATATTATTTTATATATGACTTTGACTTTGACTTTAAACAATCTTTTCAAAATAATATAAAGATAAAACAATAAATTATTATAAATGGGTATTCCCAGTTATTTTTCATACATTGTGCGCAATCACGCAGATATTATTAAAAAGTTTGATTCATCTACAATCCAAATACATAATCTCTATTTAGATTGTAATTCTGTTATATACGACATTATTCATGAAACGGATTTTACTAAAATTGATGTGAAAAATACGGAATATATAATAAACAAGGTTTGTGTAAAAATTAAGTCATATATTAATTTGTTAAATCCTTCTAATAATGTATTTATTGCTTTTGATGGCGTTGCACCTGTTGCCAAATTAGAACAACAAAGAAATCGTCGTTATAAATCTTGGTATCAATCTATGATAACTAGTCAAATTTATGGAAGTGATCCGAAAATTCAATGGGATACTACTGCAATTACACCTGGAACTAGTTTTATGAAATTATTAAGTGACACAATATATAAAACATTTACAGAAGATTCAAATATCAAATATTTAAAAAACCTTATTATTTCTTGTTCTGATTTTGCTGGTGAAGGGGAACATAAACTGTTTGAATATATACGCAATTATCCAGACCAACATAATTCATTTAATACTGTAATATATGGATTAGATGCTGACCTTATTATGCTTTCTATAAATCATTTACCGATTGCTCCGAATATTTTTTTATATCGTGAAACTCCACATTTTATAAAATCAATTAATTCAGAGTTGGAACCAAACGAGTCGTATATGATTGATATTCCCGAACTTACACAAACGATAATAAATGACATGAATAACAATGAACCTCTTAATACATTACAACAGCAAAATCGCATTTATGATTATATTTTCCTTTGTTTTTTTCTTGGCAATGATTTTATGCCACATTTTCCATCGTGTAATATTAGAACAGGAGGAATTCATAAATTATTATCAGCATATAAAGAAACACTTGGTTCAAGAAATGAAAATTTAACAAACGGAACAAAAATATATTGGAAAAATGTTCGTAAATTAGTCGCATATATGGCTGAAAAAGAGCAATATAATTTAAGAGGTGAGCATATTAAAAGGGACCGAACAGAAAAAAAACAATTATCAAATGTAACAAATGATGATAAATACGAACTATTTAATGTTTCTCCTTGTTATCAGCGTGAAAATGAAAAACCAATTAACCCATTTAAACCCAATTGGGAAGAAAGATATTATAAACAGTTGTTTAATATCGAACCGGAAGACCTTTCAAAAAGTGCAAAACAAAAGATTTGTGTAAATTTTATGGAAGGATTAGAATGGACGATGAAATATTATACAACTGGTTGTGCTAATTGGAAATGGAGTTATAAATATCATTATCCACCATTGTTCTCTGATTTGATTAAATTTATGCCTGTATTTGACAAAGAATTTATAACTCAAATGCCAAAACAACCAGTCAAAGATATAACACAATTAGCATATGTATTACCAAAACACAGTTTATACTTATTGTCTAAAAGTATATACAATAAGTTAAAAACACAACATCCTGAATGGTATATTGATAATTGTGATTTTAAATGGGCTTATTGTAGATATTTTTGGGAATCGCACGTTGAATTACCTGAAATTAATATAGATACATTAGAATCTGTTCTATACACATTTGAAGATTTAAAATGGCACGGTTAGCACCAAAAAAATACATTCAAAGTTTAGGTCTTTTCATACCTTGTGTATATTTTGTTTATAGCAATTCGTTAAAACTACTTGATTACTTGTTCTACATAGATACCCTGGTCTTTCCAAACCATATATTGCTTGGTATGCTATCTTATAGATGTTAGATGAACCATTACGGTCTCTGTTCCACTCGCCACAACCATTCTTACAATGTAGTAGCCCGTGAACCAACCGCATATCATCTTTATTTGGTCTTGGATTTTTCCTTACCATAAACTTCTCGCATACTCCTCCATCACATTTGGAGCATTTACAACTGCTTCTAAACTCATCAACTAAATATACATTGTAGTTGTTTTTACGGAGCAAACTTCTCATTCCTTTTCCTAATGTTGGTTCTTTGTATTTCATTTGTTTTCGCTGTTCCCAATCTCCAATACAAATAACAACATCTTCGGGATTACCATACATCTTCCTAAAATTACTTATCATCTTTTGTTCGTTTCGTTTGATATTGATATGTCTTCCAAACTTCAACTTACGAAACAAATATTTTTCATAAAAATCAAATAACATATGGTTTATTCTATTCTTTTCGGTTATGTATGACTTGAACTTATCCATACAAAGTGTTTTACGATTATACAAAGACAACTCTGTTTCGTATTCAA
>Ga0233440_1001138_pt1 | contig 25647 bp, 23 predicted proteins | sample SI_123_September_5_FD_182791 | JGI IMG/M metagenome (GOLD analysis project Ga0233440, IMG submission 182791) | Seawater microbial communities from Saanich Inlet, British Columbia, Canada - SI_123_September2016_120_MG | ecosystem: Environmental > Aquatic > Marine > Inlet | place: Canada: British... | reverse complement strand
ATATTTAATCTGTCGAATGCAGTCAGAGCATTCACAAATGTAATGAAATTTTTATGTATAAATTCAAAATGCGGCCCAACTATATATAAAAATTTAATTTTCTTTGAAAAATCGTACTTTCTTGGAAGACTGAAAGCATCATTACAAACATCAATATCACTTTTTTCATAAAAATTTTTATTTTTAGTGTCAATAAAATTCGATAAACAGTCTTGAACATGGTTAGATTGAACTTCAATATACTTAGACTGATTTAACATAAATTTGAAATAGAGTCTTTTTAAAAATACTTGCTTAAGCCATTCAAAATATGCTGTTTTCGAATGATAAACAGCGTCAAGATTTCTAGAATAAAAGAGTAGGTTGTGGACCTTTATTAATTGCAAGGTATTCATCAAAAAATTTAACTGTGCAGAGCCTGAAAAATTGTAAATTAACTGAATATTGTTACTTTTAATAAGACTCTTAAAATGAATATTCTCATAATACAGTCTATAGACAAGACTCTTGTGCTTTAACACTATAAATTTTAAATTTCTATATTCTTTATACTGTTCTACAAGAATACTTACAAGCCTACTACCATTACACACAATTAAGAACTTATATGAAGTATTTTTAATTTCATCTAAAAGGTGGCTAAAAACTACTACCCCTCCAGAATCCTGGATACCTAAAGAGTTAATTAATATTTTATTCATTCCCATATCCACCAGAGTATTCAAAAAATGACACCTTATACTTCTATATAAAACTATAAAATAAAATACCATCAAACTAAGAATAATATTTTTGAAAATTTGTAAAGGGGTTTTATTAAACCATATTTTAGGTTTAATATACTCCCAAGGCTTAAAAAGCAATAGCATTAAAGAAATTTCAGGAGTTGCATCACCCCACCAGAATCTATAACCCCTAATACATTTACTAGAATATTCTTTACAAAAAGAATACTATTTATTTTTTATGATATTACCCCTTACAAGGAATAAAAATTGAATGAATGACCAGAAAATAGCCTTAAAATAATCATTACTTGATTTTGCGTATTTTATTCTAACCTTTGCACAATCAAGCACAGAACGCAACACTCTTTTATGTGTAACTAAATAACGTAAATGAATTTCCGGTAAATTATGGAATTTTGCAGAGTCCCTAGCTCTAAACCACAAGTCATAATCTTCGGCTCTTTTAATGTCTTTATTGTACATTCCTATTTCATCTATAAACCTTCTCTTCATCATTATAGAGGGGTGTATAAATGGCGAGGTTTTTATTATTTTTCGAACAATATCATAATTGCTTTCAGGCATTATTATCTTGCCTAAGGTGTTACTATTACTGTCAATGTAAACAGCTCCAGTTCCCAAAACATCAATTTCTGGGTTTTTTTCCATAAATCCTAGTTGCATTTCAAGTCGTTTAGGGAGTGACTCATCATCTGCATCCATTCTTGCAATGTATTTCCCTCGAGAAAGCCTGATCCCTATATTTAAAGTTTCTGCTATGCCTTGATTGATATCATTTTTAACCAAAACAACACGATGATCCTTTCGCGCAAAGGATTTGATAATATCAACTGTACAATCTGTAGAACCATCATCAACCACTATGAGTTCCCAATCAGTAAATGACTGATTTATTATGCTTTTTATAGCTCTGTCAATTAATTTCTCTTCATTGTAGACTGGCATTATTACTGACACGATAGTTTTGTTTTTCATGTAATTCAAACTCAGAATATTTTTTTATATATAGGTCTAATATATTTATAGATACCAACTTTAATCATAAAACTAATTATTTTTATCTTTAACTTTATCAATGAAAATGAAACGTATGATTTTACTTTCTGTTTAAAAAAGGTTAATTTATCTGATGCAATATATGATGACATTAATTTCAAATCACTATAGTCTTTCTTCTCTCCCCTATTTTTTTTCATTTGGTAAAGCTGCTTAAATGACACAAACTTTACTCCGTTATATGGAAAGCTGTACTTGTCGTTAAAAACTAAGTCGGTCTTATTTATATGGTGATATTTTAAATGAGAATCACGTTTATCAATATTAACGCAAGATTCTGAAAGTTCATTATTTTGAATGGTAATCACATCAATATCTTGAGATTCTCTAATTCCATACAACTCTAATACAAAACTTCCATCAACTAAAAATTCACCCTTATTTAACTTGCTATCTTCAGCACACATGGTCAATGTTTTAAATTTTTTCTCAGTTGACGAGTATTTACATAAATTAGCATGATTCAAAAAATGAATAGAATTATCATTAAATAGCATTTTAGATAGAGCTATAGCCTCTATACTTGAATCAGTGATATGTATCGAGTGCTTGTCGATTCCAAATAAACTCCTTACTTCTTCCTTAATTTTTACAACGCTAGATAGTGAGTTAGACTGAAATGCAATTACAGTAGCAGGATTATTATAGTCCGAAAAACACCAGGCGGCTTTATTTAGAGCTCCTTTAAAATTATCCTTAATACTTCCTACCCAATCTTCTCCTTTATACACTTGTGATATTAGATTCCTTCCACCATTAGGTGAAAACTGAATATTTTTACGATATATGACATTAGAAAACATATTAATCGATTCTTCTCTTAAGTCACTTCCTTTTGCAGATGGCCAAATTATGGCTAAATAAGTGTCTTTTGAATATTCAATAAACTTATTAACCGCCTTTTCAATTAACCACACATCAACGTTTCTTTTTAAAAAAAACTCATAGTTTTGTATTTCAGGCGGATATTCTATATTAACCACACAAACTTTTTTGTTTAAAAGAATAGCGCATGCAATTCTATGAGCCCCGTTCAAAATACCGCCATTTTCACTAATAGGAATCAATGAAACTTTATTATTAAAGCCACTTTGCATACTGTCGTGTATTTGGAAGAAAATTTTAATAAATCTATCTAGTGAATTTTTTTCACTATTTCCAAATTCTGTATACGTATTTGAAGTAGCAGCTTTTAAATGCTCTTTATAGATTTCAATAGCATACGCCTGATTTAAATCGTAAATCTCAAGAAATAACAATTTAAATGCCACATCCAGCCTTGAACTTGTTAATAAATCGACAGCATCTACCTCTCTCGTGCTGTAATTTTGGCTAGCAAGTAATTTATGAAAATGTGGTTCGATTAATTTTTTTAAACTGCTAGAATTTATCATAAATCACTTCAATTAAACGCATGAAATCAGACACTCTATTTTTAAAGGTATGGTCCTTTCTAGATCTTTCCACACCTCTAGTTTTTATCAACTCCCTTTCTTCTGAATTTTGTAAGTAATAATTAATTAATAAACATGCTTCATCTACATCTTTATAGCAAGCTATCTCCTTACCAATGTCAAAATAGTCCTCTAAGCTCGGAACATACTCAGTGAGCTCAAATCCACCAAATACAGGTATTTCAAAAATTCTAGCCTTGGTTTGACTGACATTTTTTAAGCTTCTTATTGTGTTCAATATATTTCTAGGATTTGAAATTAAGTACCTGGCATCATATTGAGTACTATTTGAAATATTCAGATTTATTTTTGAAAAATTAAAAATATTTTGCATGTCTGTATATTCAATACGTCCATTCTCCCACCCATCCCCAAAACAATTGACTATTATGCCTTTTTTGAAAAGCTCTTTAACAAACCACTTTCTATAGGGGCCAGATCCTCCAACAAAACTAACGTCATACTTATAATTAACATCTTTAAAATGAGTGTCACACTCCAAAGAAGCCCATTGACTTCTAATAATATTTTTTTGCCCTATAGCTTTATATTTATTAACGCTATATTTATCAGTAGTTATACATACATTAAAAAAATTGGCATAATGCCTGGAATAATCTTCAAACCTCCACTGATCATCTCCAAAAAAATTTACCATGAAATAACCATTTTCTTGCAATTCTCTAAGAGTTTTTTTGCTAATTTGATCCCTTTGTAAAACAAAAAAAATCATATCAGGTTTAAAATGACTTGCAGCCTGAATAATTTCATTATGGAGACTGCTATAATCTTCGTCATACCAGACTGGATTTACTTCATATCCCGTCCTTAAAAAAATTTCATAAAAAGCCTGCTTATTTAAAGAGTCTCCTTTATCTTTATTACTATGCTCATACTGTGAGCCAATATATAAAATATTTTTAATCATGTTTATTAGTTATCCATTATTTAAATTAGCACTTAAATGATTTGCTAGTCTACAAGCAAAAGCTGATATTGTTAAACCGCAATTCACATTTCCAGAGGTAGGAAAAATAGAGCCATCGCAAACATATAAATTATCAACACCAAATACCTTTAGATTCTTATCTACCACTCCATTTTCTTCTGTATCCGACATTCTAGCAGTGCCCACATGATGTGCTGCAGAGGTAAAATTCTCATTCCAATCTGTATCTTTAAATTGATTATTAAACAAATACTGCCTCCCATCAAAACACTCATTTTTTAATATCTCATACCATTGAAGCATAGACTTTTCATCTTGATCGGCTATCTTCCAATTCACCCTGCTAATTGAATAACCCCATTTGTCGCAACTATCTGCCAAGGTAACGTTACTATCTTTATGTGGTATTTGCTCCGTAACAAACCACAAATCAGAATATTTATGCGATGGGTTTAATGAGAATTTATACAGAACAACTTGAAATATAACTTTTATATTTGATATAACGCTCCAGACATCTTTCAATGTAATACCCCCGTCTCTAAACGTTAAAAGGGATAATATTATTTTTTCTGTCTTGTTGTCTATTCCCTTAGTAAATGATGGCCTTAGATAAAAATTATGATTTGGTAGTTTTAATTTCTCTTGAATAGAATCCTGCAACTCTAGACCTGTTTTAATAGCAATATTTGGCGCATACTTCATAGCAGAGTATAAGTGTGATTTTTGTTTAGTTTTTGATTCAATTTGACATAAGTTGGCCATTGGATGGTCCATTAAATACTTTCCAATACTGGTATTGTTTAAGTTTGAATTTAATAACAATCTAGGTGTTTCTAGCGCACCTGACGATATAACAAAATTATCAGCTTCTATTTCAAAAATACTCCCATCTTCTTTGCCAATTTTGAGAGAAGTTGTAATACCACCATCCATAACAAGTTCGAGTGCAACAGAATTCAAGCATAGGTGGTATTTATTCGAGTCTTTTACCAATTGCAGTAAATCTTCTTTGAAATTTTTAGCAGGTAGCGGCTGCTGAAACATTTTATTCTTTAAGATATTTTGATTAAATTCTACATTACCCAATTCATCTTTTAAATTATCAGGTAATTTATCTATAGTAAAATAATCATAATCTTTAACTCCAAGAAGTGTTGAAGCCTCTTGATAGAAGTCATTCAAATCTTCGAAGGTTATAGGCCATCCACTACCCGGAATCCACTCTCTTGACTTAAAATCAATTTCATCAAGTGGAGATAAAACCCCATGCCACAGGTTGCTGGTTCCACCCAATTGAATTGATCGTGTACTTCTTAAGCCAAACTCTCTTCCTGTAGATTCATGGGTGACATTTGGACTATTATTATCAAGTCCACCAGCTTCGATTATAATAAAACTAATTCCTTTTTCAGCCAATTTTAACGCTAAAGTTCCACCACCAAGACCACTGCCGACGATACAAACCTGAGTCTTTTGATTACCTAAATTGTTAACAATCATTGCCTTAAATCTTCTTTAATTCAAATATTCCACACCCATAAGTACAATTACAATTATCATCTATTAAGCTTTGAGTTAAATCAACATCTTGATTAAGATCACCCTTATCATCAACATACGAAAAATGCATAATTTCAAATTTACTATGAAACATTTTTAATAAATAAGCAAGAGAAAAAACTCAATGCGCATTAAACTCTATTCTTTGCCTGCCTGTTGGAACTGAGAGGTATAACACTCCACCAGATGTTAATATATTATACATATTAACAAAACCCTTTAGATGCCCATCAAAATCTATAGGGTCTCCATACCGCCCTAAACCAAAATGCTCCAATGCATGAAGACAAGATAAAGAGTCACAATAATCATACAAGTCATTTCTCATATCAATCATATTGGCTTGTATGAATTCTATATTCTCTGTAACACTTGTCAAATTTCTAATATCTATAATCTCAATGCTCATAAAAGTTGCAACATGACCAACAAAACCATCTATTCTTGACCCTATATCAACGTGTTTATTTGGAATATTAATATATATCCTTCTAGCAACAAGCAGGTCTTGATGAAAATAATGCCCTTTCGCAGTTCCACTCTGTTTGTATTTGTCATCTAAAATTGGGTAAAAATATAATGGAAAATTACCATCATTACTCTGTTTTTTTATAGCAAAATAATCTACAATAAAACTAGGGATGCCGCGAAAAAAATTAACAAATTTAATAGGGTCAAACCCCACAATACCCATATATTTAATCACTTTCAATAAAATTTTACGCATAGACTAATCCTTTATTATTTCGGAAACTATAGTTCGTGCAAAACTATTGCTACTGAATTTTTTTCCTTTATCACTATTCAAGAAGATCTCAATTTTACCTATATATTCCTGATATTCGCTGTCATTAACAGCTTTTAAATAACTATACAATTCTTCATTATTTTTAAAGTTCCTTCTATCTATAAAGCATTCTTTTGGAATATGTTTTTCAACGTTACTCGCGCCCAAATAGATAGGTACACATCCTGCAAAAAATGCATCTAACATTTTCTCAGTTATATAACCTGAAACATTTCCAATATTTTCATAGCAAATCGCAAACTTATACTGCTGCATCACATCAATTTTATTTTTTACAGTACCTCTATAGGAAGGGTAATAATCTCCAAAATATTTATACATGATTTTTTTTGCTATCGGTACTCGGTTTAATGCTCTTACGAGTTTAACTCCGGTAAAATGATACTCATTCCAACCAACCCCATATAGATCGAATTCAGAGGGGTTTGTACTCTCAAACCATCTTATAATTTCTCTTCTTTCACTGTATAGTTCGCCAGGATAATCAGATTGTTTATTACCAACAATTAAACAACACAGTTTTTTCTTATTGGCATCTCTTCTAATAGTACTTGGAATTTTAAACGCATAATTTATTTTAAAATACTTTACATTATCAACAAGCTCATCATCCCAAGTAAATATTTTTTTAAAAAACACATGTGTAGACTTGTCTAGATTTAATGGGCTAACTAAGGGGCTTTCCATTAGAATTACATATGATTTGCTAATATCTTTTTCATCGGGTAATTTTTTAGGAATATCTTTATACAATACAATGTCGGAGTTTTTAATACTGTTGATATCGTGCGTACAAACCTCATACCCATATTTATAAAACTCATCATACAAAGTATAATATTTATCAAAAACATTATCACGAATATTTATTTTCGTTTGATTTTTATCAAACAAAATATTTTTTCTATATAATTTTTCTATAACAAAAGCAACCTTTATCACCATTTTATTTTTTTACAATAATTTCTTAATCTTGGCGTATTTGCATACACAATTATTAACTTCATAAGTAGAGACCCTAGAAGAGCATCAGTAATCGTTACTATTGTTAGCCCTATATAGCAATAAAATAATGCATTATCAAGTACAAAAAGTTCGTTATTTTCTTTTCTACGTCTTGTAGAATTCCATAAGAGGTAGAAACCTCTAATATAAAATGAAAAATATACACTTCCCAGTATTAACCCATTTGATACAAAAATAGACAACATTCCATTGCTAACTGTAATCTTTTCTCCATTGTAAATAGAGTACGGCCCCTTATCAGAGTATTCCAATGGACCAAAAATTGGAGCATTTATTAACGCATACATATTTGGATAAAAGCCTGACGTTCCATCAACCCTTGTATAAACTGATTTAATTAAGTCAACCTCGTCAAACCTTGATAAAGTTTGAGCAATCAGATCGCTATAAAAATAAATTCCAACGCCAATAATCATAGATAAAAATACAACGTACTTCGAGATCATATAAATTTTATAAAGCCACCCTTTTTTTTCATAATTTAAAGTAAATAATATTATTATCAACACTGAAAATATCGCAACAAAAAAAGAACGGCTTCCAGTATAAATTCCTAAAATTAGCCCTAAACAAAATAGTATTAATGCCATTTTACTAGAGGTTAGTTTATAAACTACTATCGAATAAACTGTAATAAATACCGCCAAGAAAGACAGAACCCCAGGTGATGTCAAAAAACCTGTTGACCTACCCATTAATGTAGAAGATTCTCCATATATTGTGTATTTATCAAAACCTTCCTTTAAAAAACTCTCGCTACCTATTACACCAATAAGATGAATTATTGAGGAAATTAATATAATTTTAGTTAAAACTTCTAGATGAATTTTCTTCCTAAGCACTGTTATGTAAAATAGCAGGATAACCGCATAACTGAGAATTGTATTTATCAAAATACCTAGGGATGCATTCTTAATAAAACTGATACTTATACCCAAAACCCCGGTAAATATAATTATATATATATAATTCGGAACGCGATAATGGAAAATATATAGTATTGACAAAAAGAACAATGCACTAAAATAAAATATCCAAATGCTTTTTGCTAAAAAATCATTTTCTAATACAATCCTTAATAATAATAAAAAATCAAATAAAGAAAATAAGGCAATACTGACAATTACTGCCACATCAAGTATGGAATACTTAACGCTATGATGGTGTATGTAGTTTTTCATAAATTTATCTAATTTTATTAATTCATAGTGAAAATATTTCACCTCTCTTATTAAAAAGATAAGGGGTTTAGTTTTTTCTAGTTTTATTCCCCATAAACTTTACATACTCTTGATCTAAAAAGTTTAAGACCATTTTTAGAGTACCTAATAGTAACATGTATTAAAAAATATAATGGATTACAGTAACCCATATATTTAATCAATATACTTATCATTGGACGCCCCAGGAACCTTTACAACAACACTAATTGTATCACTCAACGCCTTAAAGTCAGTTGATTCTCCCGGCTCAATTACAACAATATCATCATCAGTATAAGTATGTCCATTCATTAAAATTGAGCCTGATATAACCACAGTAACTTCGGTTGCAACCTTATGGTGATGGCTACATTCAAAATCTCCTTTTTTGTATTTCTTGATAGCAACCTCTACATTTTTCGTAGAATATGCCGTTGGCTTAAATCCTCCTATAAACCAACCATTTACCATTTTTTGTAATGATTTTATTTTCATTAATTTAACCTAAAATTAGAAAGTATTAGTATTAGAAAATGTATTTTTTTAATATGTATTTAAACATGTAACGGCATTAACATATTTTGAATTTCTACTCACTCTAATAGGTATACCATTAATGACTTTCGATAACAACTCTCTGTTATCTCTATCAGTTTTAATCTCTACAATGATGGTTTGAGGTATATTTGTTTTAGATATTACGTTAATATAAGGTTTATAGCGCTGGTCGTATATTTCTAAGTTTGTATCAACGGTTATTCTAACTTTACCATCTCCACTTATAAAATATTTTCTTTTATATCTGTTTAATATTACCGGGTGTGGGTTGTGATGTAGTAAGTTCTTATCTTCTTTTAAGCCTCGTAATAAACTATCCCTAAAAGCACTAAATAATATCTTTGAATTATCAAGAACAGGCAAGTTTTTAATTGGAAAAGCCTTTTTCCATCCATAAACATTTCGCCTACATTTAAACTCTAACTTACCTTCTTCTGGAAACTTGCTTTTGCCATACCACCTGTATCTAACTTTACTTCTTGTACTTACTCCTGATATATTCTCAGTGTATGCAAAATAATTATATGTATCAAAATAAATGTTATTTATATATCTATCATTGTAGGCTGGCTTCAATCGTGCATGATGAAGTCTTATCCATTTAAGTAATAATCCTAGCCTCTCCTCAGTTGTAACAAATTTTACTTCATACCTTACATTGTTTAATTCATTTAAAACACTCATAAATTTTTATTTTTTATACATAGATTTAACATCTATATCTGTTCCTGTAATTTTCTGTCCGTTTATAATAAGTATATTACCTTTCTGAACTTTATATTTGGACAATAACCTATTAGTTTTATTATTTTTAACATCAAGAGTGGCGTTGCCATATACTGGTTTTTTCATATATGAAGCATAAAAAATCTTATTGGAGTCATTTATATCTGAATTGATAACATTTACAATAGAGCCATCTTTACTTGCAATAGCAATTCCCGAATTGCTTACAGTAACATTATTTAATTGCGCCCTACTATTTTCACCTAAAGAAAAGCCTTTGTCATCAACATTATTGATTACAGTCCCAGTTACTGAAATTTTACTCCCAGAGACATCTATTGCATCTCCACCACCACCATAACCAATATTGCTATACATTCCTCCGGTTATCTTACCATCGACAAAATCTCCATCAAATGCATCTGAATAAGTATTCTCTATTTTTACATTGTTTAGTGTAAATTTTGAATGGACAATATTTAGCGCATCTTCACCAAAACTCTTATTAAACACTGAATCTTCAATATGAACATCGCTTTTATAAAAAGTAACTCCTCCAGTTAAACTTAAATATGGAAAATTAACCCCCGTTGTCTTTTCAATAATAACATTTGACCAGATTGACTCTGTTTTAGCATTGTAAACTGCAATACCCTGCCATGACTCCACACCTTTTTTAGGTTGAAATATAACAGCTTCTTTTTTGGATCCTTTTATTTTCATTTCACCACAGCTATACCATGATCCATCCTTGTCAAATTGTAATATTGTTCCTTTATTTATTACAACTTTATAGCCACAAGGGGTAACCACACTGCCATTCACATTAATAACGCCTTTCTTGACATTTAAAACACTACCATTTAATTTAAAAAAAACATGCTGATTTAATAAGCTATTAATATCATTATTAGGAAAAGGATTTTTTTTAATCGTATTTGGGTAGTTCATGGAATAGTGTGTCTGTAGCTTCCCATTAGATAACCTCCTTGCAATGATTTTATATTTCCCATCCGGTTTTCTTACCCTAATAGAGGCCGTTTTAGCCAACTCACCCACTCTCACCTTTTCTAACCTAAACGGCACCATAAATTTGTTATTTTTAATTTCTCCTTCAGTAGGATTTTCTCGTTCAATCGATACCACTTCTATATCTTCACATGTTGCATTCTTCAACTCTAGGAAATTATTATTATTATTATTTGTAACATATGCGTGTATATAAACAGGAAAGTTAGTATTTGTTAAGCCTGAGCAATCTCCCAGTAGAGAATAATCAAAACCTTCTAAAAAATAGAATTCAGACTTTAACTGCCTCAAATAAAAATCTTCCTTTGTTTTTAGGTTGAGAATATATTTATCACTATTAAAATTACCATTTAACTCACCCATCACATTGTCAAATACTTTTTTTACCTCAAGGTCTTCTAAAATTTTATCAACTATCGGCTCTCCCACAACTCTTATGTCATACCCCAAATTTGCATCATAAGGAATAGGTTCAATCTTTAATGTTAATGGATTTAGATAGAATCTTTGATTATTGAAGAGAGTGTCATGCCCCACCTTAAAAAAATTTGCTATTGCTAGATAACTCCCCATCATATTGACATCAAAAATTTCAGATGGCTTTACGTGCCCCTCTACAAAGCCACGTAACATTGATACTGCTAAACTATATTGCCCTCTGAAAAATTCACTTTTGTCAACCTTGGTCTTTGAAAACACATCTATATTCGTATTTGTATAGTGCCAAAATGGATTTATTGACGGCTTGTGTAGTCTTGTATCTCCATCATTCAACAGCAATGATTTCCAAAATATGGACTCATTAAATTTTACAATCACCCCTTCTTTTCTCTTGTGTCTTTCCAATAACTCTTTTGAAAAATGCTCTTCCATCAACATAATTCCTAACTTTTGACCATTAACCTCTACATTTACAAATAAGTGTTTAGGTGTGATTAACCCATATCGACTATAAATATCATCAATAATTAATTGCCCTTGATAGCCTCTAGTTTGAGGGTGCTGTATATTGAATTTTTTCAATCCAAAAATATGATCATTGCCTTTTATTTTTACTCTAAATGACCATTTATCACCCTGTAAATGGTCTACCATATCCCCTTTTAGCCTTACTTTCGCTTTTATTTTTTTACCTTCAAAATTTATTTGAACTGGGATATAATCATCACTATTACTTACCAAAAATCCCTCTTCTAAAGCATTATTTCTTTTATTAGTTATCTTACTCCAATGCTTATATTTAATATCAAACCTTAAAGTTTTTAATTTTTCATTGTTACTCACACCAAGCTTATCAATAATAGCACTCTGTATCGTATTTAGATTAACATCTTTTCCATACCTGCCATATCCAACATCTTGAAATACAACTTCCATCATCTTGTTCGAAACTTTACTTAAAATAGTTGGCTTATATATTGCCAAAATCAATACTGTAAATAGTGACAGCAATACAGATATCCACGATAAATTATACAAATTCGGTTTGACGAAAACTTTACTTGTATAACTTTGTTTATTTACGAACATACTACTACTATTAAAGACTTGGCAGTTGATTCTGATCTAAAAATGTTACACCTATACCTGGAATTTTTCTCATCAATTCATCCATTAATGATGACAGGTTATCAATTGAATCCACATCTATAAAATAAGTGGCCTCTATCGTATCAGGTCTAATATCATACCTTCTTAGGTCATTTGTACGTGTATGAGCCGCAATAACATCATTAAGTCTTTCAAGGTAGGTGTCTTTATTATCTTCAGTATTAACAATGTCAATTGATAAATAAATATTTTTTCCGATAGCTACTTTCTTATACTTTCCTATTATTGACATTAATGCCAAAATACTTACACTTCCCACTACAGTTGCCAAAGTCTGATTTGCACCTAGACCCAAACCTATTGCTATAGCAACAAAAAGATAAGCTAATTCTTCTGGCTCCTTAATTGGAGTTCTAAATCGAACAATTGATAATGCGCCGACAAGGCCAAGAGACAAGGCCAATGATGATTTGACAATTGTAATAATTAACAGTGTAGTCAATAATATAAAAGGGAAGACCTGCGCAAACTCTTCTCTATTGGACAATGTTGAACCAAACACTTGAAAATGCCATCTTAAAATTATAGACAAAATAAATCCGATACCTATATTTCCCAACAATGGCACTATAGCTAATGGATCACTACTAACCGACAAAATACTCTCAATATTCACACCTGCTCCTTATTTTTTAATTCTCTATCTTCAAACTGTGATAACATTTTAGGAGTCATTAGTGAATGGTAACTCCCTGCATCAATTTTAACTGGAATGATTTTTCTTTCTTCTAATATTAGTTCGTTAAATACAGGGCAAACATAATACACCCCCTTCAAATTAGATCCTTTTAGGATCATCTTTTTTGCCCCCTCAATATAATATTGTGCCTTTGTAAAATAATAAAATCCTGCTGTAGCCAGATTACTTATAGGATTTTTTTCTACTGCCTCTATAACATAACCACTCTCATCACATTTTATATAAGACCATCTTGGGTGTATAGAATTGAATACAACCACTCCAGCATCATATTGCTCCATATTTTTTATAAGTTCCAATGGATTTTTATCTATAATCTGATCACCATTTAAGATTAGTAAAGGGTCATCATTATTTATTTCTTCAACTGCAAGCAATACAGATACCGCTGCCCCAGAGACACCATTTTGAATTTGAATTATTTTTGATTGAGGTACAAGTAATTTCAATGTGCTATCTAAGTAATATTTTTCAGAATCCTCTTTTTTGATAACAAATATTATGTTATTTTTATTATTTATTATAGGCTTAAGACTTTCAACAACATATTGAGCTATAGTTTTATTGCCAATTTCTATTTGTGGCTTTGGAAAATTAAATTCATTTTTATTAAATGAATCATTATCGCCAGCCATAAGTATTACTACATTCATATCACTTTTTCCTCATTAATTGAGTTAATCCTATTATACAAATTATCAATATTGACCTCATCAACCTCTTTTACAGCCATCAAATGAGCCCCTGAAGCTTTTGCAGCAGCAATACCGTTCTCATTATCTTCAACGATTAAACACTCTTGAGGCTCTAGACCTAGAGACAGTATTGCCTGATCATACATATCAGGTGAAGGCTTAGGGTTTTCTACATCTTGGGCGCTATATATAACATCCATATATTCGTATAAATTACTTTTGCTTAACATGATATTAACACTATCCTTGACAGAATTAGATGCGCACCCTATTTTATAACCATCAGCCTTCAACCTTGATAGCGCATACTCATGATTAAATCTAGGCTTGCAGTTGATATGAACAAGCTCTAAAGTATATTTTTGCTTTAATTCATTTATAAAATCATGCATCTTTCTAGGTAAACCCCTTTCCCTAGTAAGCATATCAAGCTTTATAATTGTTGGTAATCCATCATATGTAACAAGATGCTCATATCTAGAAATGTTATGACCAAATACACCAAGAGCTCTATTTAGAGCATCATAATGCCAGTCTTTAGCCTCAATAAGAACTCCATCCATGTCAAAAATAACCCCTTTAATCATTAAATTACCCCAGTATTAAAAAAAAAATCTGCTTTCTTTGGATGATCAGTGCATAGGATTAAATTCTCTTCACCTGCCAAAGGAAGTAACATATTCCAAAGATCAGTGTATTCTCTCCCATGCAGTTCTGAAGAGACAATACATACTCTTTTACCTTTACTAATCAAATCTTTAATTAACTTTAAATCGTACCATTCATACTCAAAGCTATCCAGCCAAACCCCTTTAGAATAGTCAAGCCATATTGGTTGACTCTCAACCTCACTCATTCTTGAAAAAACAGGATTTCCACAATCAATATGTGCCTTCATATCAGGTATCGACATATCAAAAACAAACCATTTTTTTTTATTATATTTACTCATCTTTTGACTAATTAAATCAGACATTCCATCTGATTTAATATTTAGTGCAATAAGTAAATCATTATCGGCAAATAAAGAAATATAGTGAGAAAGGCTCATTTCACCACCAAGTGGCATATCATGTGATATTACAAGCTTGCCAGCACAATCCCTAACATCTGTCTCGGTACCAAATCCAAATTTAAACGACCTGTTGAAAGCTTTTTCAGTATTTTTCTCATCTATACTATTCCAAAACCCTCTATGGCTAATAATAATCATATTATAGATACCTAAATAGTATCAGATACTTTATGATTCAGAAAACTCTCAAGATCATCTGGAGTGCCCAAGCCATGCATGCCAGAACCTACACTTCCAATGTTATATATTCCAATTTTATTACCATTGCCAATCAAAACATTGTATACAGGTGCTACATAAAACTCACCATTTACCCTTTCATTATTTATTATCATTGTCTCTGCAGCTTTAACAAAGTCACTACCTTGTGCAAAGTTATATATTCCTACAGTTGCTTCATTTGAAATAACTTTTTTTTCAACAACCCGATTTACATTATTACTATTATCAAAACCTACATAAGACCATTTTGGACTATCTGCTGTCATTGTCATTATTAATCCATCTAGCACATCCTCAGCAACAATATCAAGGTACTGATTGATATTGATATCAACAAACTGATCACTATTTGCTATCATTAACGGGTTATTATTATTGATCAACAATTTAGCCTTAAGCACTGTAGATGCAGCACCATCTGTCAAGCCATCAATCTCCACTAACATACTATTTGGCGCCCACTTTAACAACTTTTCACGTAACTTATAAATCTCCACATGTTTACGCTGGCAGATAAAAATAAAGCGATGATTTTGTTTTGGGCTTAAATTTTCTATTACCACCTGAATCATGGGCTTTCCACGAACTGGAATCAATGGCTTTGGATCTTTATAGCCTTTTTGTGCAAACCGGCTTCCAGCTCCTGCCATTGGAATTACTATATTTAACATAAAATATCCTTTATTTTTTAGTTAGATCTGTCCAAAATACTTTCATCAATTAACAAACTATTCATTGATGAGTGTAACAAAAGCCAGTCATTATGACTCATTTCTGGATTAAATTGGCCAAATCTTTCGGTCTTTTCTTCGTTAAATGTATATTTGTTCCAAAATAATTTAACAGCAGACTGATCAATCACAATAAAATGGTCACGGAAAATACTAAAACTATCTTTAAGTGAAAAATCAATATTTCGCCCTATTTTTTTAAGAAACTCTGTGCTTAAATATACTTCAGCAATACGATATTCTGAAAACTCCCGTAAAGTTTTCCCACTTTCTTGACCAAAAGACGGGTGACGCTCATCTAATGGAGCGTTCCAGTATCTGGTCATATCGTCAATTTCACCAAACAAAAACATGTCTGACACACCATATAACCTGTATTTAAAAGTATTCAAAGAAGCGGCTACTAGACGTTTATTTTGGCCTTTAATATGACTAGGTAAGGGGTATATATCAATCAAACTAAACAAATACACGTACAAGCTTGGATGGTATATACGTTGATCAGTTCGTGTTTTTAATACATATTCCGCACCCATATCTTTAGCTTTTAATACTCCAGATTTTGATGTGACTATTTGCAGATTAATATTTGAAATTCCGGAATTATTGGGCCTATTATTATAAATAACATGAACATCTATTAAACTCATTCTGCTTGCTGCCATACTCGATACATCCCAGGTAGAAAGAATTAATATTGCATCTGGAAAGTTCTTTCGATAGATTTCCATAGTATTTACTGTAAACAAATCTTTATCTACCATCAAACCTTGCATAACTATTGCAAACTTTTTTTTATTATTTAATTGTAAGCCACCCTCAATCTGAACATCCTCGTGATATTTTTCGTACAGGCGATAATTCCAGAAAAACTTTCCTTTTAGGCAAAAGGTAAATAATTTAATAAAATTTTTAAAATTTAAATAGAACATATATCATATGCCTCTTATATGTCGTTTTACTGACAGTAATAATAGTAAATAATATGAAATAGCATGCACTAAAAGAGAAAGTACTGCGCCAAATGTAGAGTAAAAATATACTCCTAAATACGCACTAAAAATTCCAATAATCGAACTCCCTATGGAAGCAAACATAAGTTTATCTGTCAACATGAATGCCATCATCTTTGATGCATATAATTGAGCTATCGAAAAAACTCCGCCAGCCAACACTACATATGGCAAAAAGTGTGATGCCATCCAATAATCTTCATTCACAAATAATTGAAATATATACTCATGAGAAAAGCTTGAAATTGCAACTGCACAGGCTATAATTAAAAATCCAAAATAAACAGTTTTCCGAACTAAATTAATAACATTTTCTTTACTATTTTTATCGGTTGCACCTCCAATCATAGAAAAGAATATTGGGGAGATAAAAGTTGTCATCATTGATGCTAATATCACCATTGGCATATACCCAAGTTGAGTCACTACAGCAAACAAACCTACCTCATGAGAGTCTTCGAAAAATTCTAATGCCCAGCGCGTTGAACTTTGTTGCAACCATCCAAAAATACCCCATATTGCAAATGGCCATGAATATATCCATATCTTTTTTATCCATGGGTCAATATTTATTCTATTACCCTTATGCTTTAAAGCTAATCTATGCAAAAAAATAGATTGAGACGCAAGAGTGCACAATGCTGCGATCGTATAGCCCGCTATAACAACAACACCAGAAACTCCAAATAAAGTAATAGTCACTAGTGCAAATATGATTTTCAACCATGACTCAAGACTAATATGTAATGCCACAATTTCTCGTTTTCTTGCAGCATTATGAATGCTATTTATTATTGAATTATAAGCACTAAGTGCCGCAAATACGAATGCTGAAATTACCAGCCACGCCCATTGACTCTCTTCTATCGAAGATAACCAAAAGAACAATAAAATACCAACAACTATAATTATATAGGTGGCATAAGCCACCATCTTCTTTATAGCATATAAATATCCAATCAAATCTTTCTTTCTCTCAGCAATTGAATAAAATCGTCCAGCCCCACTACTTAATGGCCCCATTACAACTTGTATTATTAAATTTGCAAATGTCATTCCTATAGCTAGTAAACCATATTGACTTGGGTTAAGACGAGGAGTGAGGATCATAACTAAAATTATAGCACCGGCAATAGAGCTCACCTGTCCTACAAATACCCAGCCGCTTTCTTTAAATAGCCTAAAAAAACGCGGACTTATAGCCTTATAAATTTTCATCTCATCAAAGTGTCTTAATAATACTTTCTAAAGTATTGAAGAATAATCTAGTATTTAACTTATTTTTGAATTTCTTATCACTAGCAATCAATATTGACGGGTCGCCATCTCTTCTATCCTCTTCCAACACTTTAAAATCTTTGTTGGTAATATCGTGTACTTTTTGAATTACTTCTTTAACACTAAATCCATTGCCATTACCAAGATTAAACACTTCACTCTGTAAATTATTATTTAAATACGAAAGACCTTCCAAATGTACATTAGCAAGATCTTCAACATGAATATAATCCCTTATACATGTTCCATCTTGCGTGTCGTAGTCAGTGCCGTAAATACTAACATGTTCTCTTTCCCCTTTAGCCGCTTGCATAATAATTGGTAATAAATGTGTTTCAGGATTGTGTCTCTCACTTAACTCACCCTTTGGGTCGTGACCTGCCGCATTAAAGTATCTAAAGGACACATACTTTAATCCATAAGCAGATTCAAAATCCTTTAAGATCTCTTCAACCATTAATTTTGACCTTCCATATGGATTAATAGGTCGTTTAGGGTGCTCCTCATCAATCGGAACATAATCTGGATCACCGAAGATTGCAGCACTTGAACTAAATATAAGTTTATTGCAATTATTATCAATCATAGACTTAAGTAGACTTAGTGTGCCTGAGACATTGTTATGATAATACTTATGCGGACTAGTAATTGATTCACCTACTAAAGAATAAGCACCAAAGTGCATTACAGCATCAGGTTTATATTTTACAAATAATTTGCCAAGATTCACTGTATCTAAGATATCACAAAATTCGAATTTACCATATAAAACTGCATCCTGATGGCCTGTTGAAAGATTATCGATTGTGATTACTTCATGGCCTGCTTTATGAGCAGTTTTTACCATATGTGAGCCAATATAACCCGCACCTCCAATGATGAATAGTTTCATATTAAACTTCGCTCAAATACCAATGATAAGTTTTGCCAAGACCTTTTTCTAGATTTATATCATATCTCCAGCCCATTTTTGATAAACGTGATACATCTATAAGTTTACGTGGAGCGCCATCAGGTTTTGTTGCATCAAAAGTTAGCCTGCCTTTGTACCCAACTACCTGCTTCATTGTTTCTGCCATTTCTCTAATAGTTGTATCTTTACCTGTGCCAACATTAATATGCGATAGCATTGGCTGAGTATTGGCTTTATAGGCTTTTTCATCCAATTCTAATACAAATAAAGATGCTTGCGCCATATCATCCACATATAAAAACTCTCGCATAGCATTGCCTGTGCCCCATACTACTACTTCAGAGTCATTGTTTATTTTTGCCTCATGAAATCTTTGCATTAGTGCTGGAATAACGTGTGAGTTTTCTGGATGGAAGTTATCATTAATACCGTAAAGGTTAGTTGGCATAACTGATCTAAAATCTGTGCCATGTTGACGATTATATGATTCACAAAGCTTAATACCTGCAATCTTAGCTAATGCGTACGGCTCGTTAGTTGGTTCAAGCACATCTGTCAACAATGCATCTTCACGCATTGGCTGCTCAACTGCTTTAGGGTAGATACAAGTACTACCTAAAAATAGTAAGCGTTTAACTTTATTCTCGTAAGCCGAGTTAATAACATTAGCCTCTATCATCATATTTTGATAGATAAAGTCTGCAGGATAAGTATTATTAGCATGAATACCACCTACTTTGGCAGCTGCAAGAATAACGTAATCAGGCTTTTCTTGTTTGAAGAAGCCTTGTACTTGTGCTTGATTAGTAAGATCCAACTCTTTATGCGTGCGCATTAAAAGATTGGTAAAACCTCTAGACTCTAATTGTCTAACAATGGCAGAGCCTACTAAGCCTCTGTGGCCTGCAATATAAATTTTGTCGTTAAGATTCATTGCTAAATTAATTACTCGTTGAAGTCTGGCGCTTTAAAGCCGTGCTCTTTGACTAATGAATCACGCTTAGCAATGTTAATATCGTTTTCCATCATCTCATATACCATCTCTTCCAATGTAATCTTTGGTTCCCAGCCTAATTTTTCTTTAGCTTTAGATGGGTCGCCTAATAATGTCTCCACTTCTGTTGGTCGGAAATATCTTTTATCAACGGCTACGATCAAATTGCCTGTTTCAGTATCATATCCTTTTTCATCCATGCCTTTACCTTCCCAGCGGATTGTTTTGCCTAGATGGCCCCATGCGAAGTTGACAAAATCACGTACTGAATATTGCACGCCGGTGGCAATACAAAAATCATCTGGTTCGTCTTGTTGTAGCATCAGCCACTGCATTTCTACGTAGTCTTTGGCATGGCCCCAATCACGCTTGGCATCCATATTGCCTAGGTAGACGGTATCTTGCAGACCTAATGAGATTCGAGCTAGTGCTCTGGTGATTTTTCGGGTTACGAAGGTCTCTCCTCTAACTGGAGATTCGTGATTAAACAAAATGCCGTTACAGGCATACATGCCGTAAGCTTCACGGTAATTAATGGTTATCCAATAAGCATATAGCTTGGCTGCTGCGTAGGGAGAGCGTGGGTAAAAAGGGGTAGTTTCTTTTTGTGGAGTTTCTTGCACTTCGCCGTATAGCTCTGAGGTAGAGGCTTGGTAGTAGCGGGTTTTTTTCTCAAGACCTGAAATGTGAATAGCTTCTAGTACGCGTAGCGCACCTAGGCCAACTGTGTCTGCTGTATATTCAGGAGTTTCGAATGATACCGCAACGTGTGATTGTGCACCAAGGTTGTATATTTCATCAGGTTGGATTTGTTGAATGATACGCACTAAACTCATTGAATCAGACAGATCTCCATAGTGGAGTATAAGCTTACAGTTAGCTTCATGAGGGTCTTGGTATAAATGATCAATACGATCCGTGTTAAATGATGAAGATCGACGTTTTATGCCGTGCACTTCGTAACCCTTATCTAGTAGAAATTCTGCTAGGTAGGCGCCATCTTGGCCTGTGATGCCGGTGATTAATGCTACTTTAGTATTCATAATTCATTTCCAAAAAATATCCTATAAATTTTATATAATAATTGAGATCAATTTAGTCTATTATTTAACTTTTAATGCGTCCATACATATCTTCAAACCTAATAATGTCATCTTCACCCAGATAAGTACCACTTTGCACTTCGATGATTTCTAGTGGCTCATTGGTTGCATTCTTTAGGCCATGGGTAACGCCTAGTGGGATATAGGTAGATTCACCTTTTTCAAGGCTGAATGTCTGCTCGCCATTAGTAACGATTGCCGTGCCACTCACCACTATCCAATGCTCTGCACGTTTATGATGCATTTGTAGTGAGAGCTTGGCGCTAGATTTAACATGTAATCTTTTTACTTGGAAGTACTCACCCGATTCAATAGAGTCATACCAGCCCCAAGGGCGATAAACTTTACGATGTGCGCTACTCTCACACCGACCACTGGCTTGTAAGGATTCAACAATACTCTTTACTTCTTGAGCTTTGTCTTGGGTGGCAATAAAGGTGGCATCAGGCGTGTCTATAATAATTAGATTATCCACACCTATGGCTGCGACCATATGATGATCAGCATTAATGTAAGTATTAGTAGTACCTTGAGTGATAACATCTCCTTTGATAACGTTACCTTGACTATCTTTTTTACCGATATCATATAGTGCTGGCCAAGCTCCAATGTCGTTCCACTGTGCATCCAGTGGCACAACTACAACATTGTTGGATTTTTCCATAAGAGCGCAGTCGATAGAATTAGATGGAGATGATTCAAAGGCTTGTTTTTCTAGACGAATAAAGTCTAGGTCTTGTACGGCATTATTAACAGCGTTATTAACTGATGTAACAATATTAGGTGAGTGCGCTGTAAGCTCGTCAATAAAGGTATGTGCCTGAAACATGAACATGCCAGAGTTCCATAGATAACTACCCTGCTCTAGATAAACTTCTGCAGTTTTTAAATCTGGCTTTTCAACAAACTCTTCGACTTTGTATGCACCATTATTATTCTCTTCTGATGATTTAATATAACCATAGCCAGTATTTGCATCTGTTGGCACAATTCCAAAAGTGGTTAACTTGCCACTTTGTGCTTGTTGGCTTGCTATGTCAATTGCTTTATGAAAAGCATCAACATCTTGAATGACATGATCAGCCGATAAAACTAGTAGTGTCGAATCCTCTGAGTCTCTTAATGATTGTAGTGCTGCAGCAGCTATTGCAGGTGCTGTATTTCTGCCAACAGACTCTAATAATATTATTGGGTTTTTAATGCCAATTTGTTGACATTGTTCTGCGACTAAAAAACGATGGTCGGCATTACAAACAATAATCGGATCTGCAAGATTATCTAGCCCTTTTAAACGCAGAATAGTTTCTTGAAGCATGGTGTTATCACCAGCTAAAGGTAAATATTGCTTAGGGTATTGTTTACGAGACAATGGCCAGAGACGCGTGCCTGATCCACCTGAAAGAATAACTGGAACTATTTTCATAATAAACCTCTATCCATATTCTTTGCTTCTTGTTTCAAACTTTCAATTTCTTGTTTTAGTGTGTTGTATTCTTGAGTTTTAATTCTTATAAAATCCAAAGTCAACTTTGCTTTTTCTTCTATCCCTTTTGGCGTTAGTAGATACAAGTATTGAATTTTATTTTTATTATTTCTAAAATTATTGACCTTGATAAAGCCTTTTTCAATAAGACTTTTTATGCAATAGTTAACCTTACCAAGACTAACGCCTAAGTTATTAGATAGTTGCCTTTGAGTAAAGTATGAGTCTTGCTCTAAAGATTTTAAAATTTGAAATTGATTCAGTTTTTTAGACACTCTGCCATTTTGCTGAATATAGTAAATTTATATAAAGCCTTATCTATAATATGGTTGATTATATACCACCGTTCAATGATTGAACAAACCAATTAAGACAATCTTGTCTGAATATATTTACAACAATAACCTTGATACATTAATGTCTTACGAGCTATTAAAGATGACAATGGCGATTATCTCCACTCAGTTAATTATTTTAGTGTTTTAGTGTTTTATTTAAATTAAAGTTCTTTATTTGGCCATGCTTATATCATTTAGATTTTTCAATTAATACGTCTTTCCTAAACTACTCTTTACTTATATAGCTAATTAAAAATTATATCATAAAATCTTTAAATATCAATGAATGTGGGTAGTTAAGTGCACATATTTGCACGCAACTTATAACAATAAAACCTCAGATTTAAGACTCCATCCACCCTTTTCAGAAGGAAGAGCGGCAAGAGAAACCGAGCTAGATGTGAAATGTAGTAATTTTATTGACATATAGTTGACAGTAGATGAGTTGCTACTTAAGCTAGACATTAATCCTATTGAGAGGTTAATCAATATAGCTAAGTCAGATGATGCCTCTATTGGGCAGAGGATACGTTGTTGGCAAGAGATTGCTAAATACATACACCCCAAAGAAATCTACATTGACCCCGAGCCTATTGAGCCAATTGAAATTCACTTTGTGTCACCTGACGGCACAAGAAAAGCGCTATAGTACTTATAGGTTTTTTAATTTATACTCAGATGAATGGTATTACTGAAATGTGAAGGACTGCATTAAACTCATAAGTTCTTCCAAGGGTATTAGCACGAAACTTTATTTTATTTATGGAGATAAATCATTTAATATCTATTTTTTTGAGTTTATTAGATGGAAATAATGTGTGATACTCTAAAAGTATATATTAATATAATTGTTTAAGTGATGGTGCTATTTAAGGTGTTGAAATATCTAAAAGGTTTTATACTCTAACTGATAAAGCAGCCCTATATGTGCTGATGGATTGCTTTAATGATACTAATCATTACTATTGTATTTATAGGTGTGATTAATTTATTGTAATTTATATTCTGTAAAGTTTGTTGGCTTATTATGCTTTATATTTTCAACAAACCAATCGTTATAGATAGCGGAACCTTTATAATTAAGATGCTGACTATCAGTAAAGTTAATACCACCCAACAACAAAACATTTTTAATTATATTTTTGTTATCTATTTGATTAAAAAGATACATTGATTCTCCAAAGTCCAAATCTACATATTCAGATTGTTCAGTATAAAATGGTGAGAAGAAAAAAGTATAATTTATATTATTTTCTTTTAATAATTTTAATAATTTATTAAAATATATTTTTGATGATGAGTGGATGCCATTTTTTGATAATGATTTATTAGTATTAAGAAATGTGTTATGAGCATATTTCACTTTATGACTAAATACAGGCTCTTCACCAAATAAATAGAACCCTTTGTTATTATTTAACTCATATTTTAATAAATCAGTAGCTGTATCGCCATACCTTCTATAGTATCTTATATCTGTATATAGTGATCTAAGTAGGCTTAAATCACTATACATAATAAATTTATTATCTTTAATAATTTGACAATCATTGTAAAAAGAGGATATATATTTATTTACTTCTTGTGCCTCATCATCATCTATAAACCATCTACATAATTTTTGATTAAATCCATATGTATTTCCCATAGAGTTATTATCAAACTGATAAGGCACTAAATTTATAAATATTTTTGGTAAGGTTTGATTTCTATCAATTAATCTTTTAATTGTATAGTAATGATACAATATTGTTGCTCCACCAACACTAAGGTTAATACCTTTCAAGTCTGTCTTTTTAGATATATACTCAGGATTAAGAGCAAGAGTTTTAGAAGAACCTACAATAATATAATCGTAATTATTTGGATTAATTGAGTTTGTTAAATTTGTTTTTGTAGTCCAAATTATCCTCTCCATATCAAAAAAATAGTTTTGAGCGGCTATTCTAAAAAAATAGACTATTGAAAAAATAAAAACCCCTAATATGATTGTATATGAAGTCCACTTTTTAGCGTTCATAATTATTACCCTCTAAAAGTTAAAGTATAAAAACTCAGACACTCTGTTAAGTGATAGCAATCCGAACGTAAGAGTAAGACTAGTTAATATGACAGTTCTGTAATTCAATTGAAGGCCGCTTATTTTCTGGATTGAATTCTTAAACATAAGAACTAAAATAAATCCGGCAACTATCCATACAGGTGTATAAAAATCACCCCTTATATTTTCTACAAATCCTCCAAAATAAATACCAAAGTCTGTTAAAAATGACAATCTATTTTCTAGAATATTCGGCAATATTATATTATCCAAACTAAACATAGACCCTAAAACCTTAACAGCATCATCCCACTCTTTAGCCCTAAAGAA
>Ga0233440_1001124_pt1 | contig 25823 bp, 33 predicted proteins | sample SI_123_September_5_FD_182791 | JGI IMG/M metagenome (GOLD analysis project Ga0233440, IMG submission 182791) | Seawater microbial communities from Saanich Inlet, British Columbia, Canada - SI_123_September2016_120_MG | ecosystem: Environmental > Aquatic > Marine > Inlet | place: Canada: British... | reverse complement strand
CTTTAGCTGCTGCTTTTTCTTCTTTAGCTTTAGCTTTTTCAGCATCTGCAATTACTTTAGCTGCTGCTTTTTCTTCTTTAGCTTTAGCTTTTTCAGCATCTGCAATTACTTTAGCTGCTGCTTTTTCTTCTTTAGCTTTAGCTTTTTCAGCATCTGCAATTACTTTAGCTGCTGCTTTTTCTTCTTTAGCTTTAGCTTTTTCAGCATCTGCAATTACTTTAGCTGCTGCTTTTTCAGCTTTCTCTGCTGCACCTGCGTTTGCAACTGTTTCAGTAAAGTCTTTATTACCTGCTAAGATAAGACCAGCAATTTTTTCAGTAAGATCTTCTTTTCTAATCATTTGAACTACACGAACAAAACCTTCTTGTTCAGCAATAGTTTCAATTGTTTTATCAGAAAGAGAATCTGTTTTACCATTTTTAAAACTGTTTACAGCTGTACCATTAGATAGGCTGTACTGAGATACAATACTTGTTGTAATAGCATCTCTAAATGCAAGTAAATCAAAAGAACATTCTGGTCTTTCTGGAGCTACTGCATATACTTTAGCAACTTTTTCTTTTGAAACTTTAACTGCGGCTTCTGCTGCAACTGGAGGAACAGCATCTTCTGCAAGTGTTTCAGTGTTAGCTGAAATATCTAAATTGTCAGCAACTGGTGCTTGTGTTGCAACTGGCTCTGATGCGATAGTTGGAGCTACTTCTGCAACTGCTTCTACTGCTACTGGAGCTTCTATTGATGGAGCCATTGCTGCCTCTATATTAATCATTGGTGCCACTGGAGCTACCTCGGCTACTACTGGTGCTACTACTGCTGCTGCGTCTACTGATGGTGCTACTGTTGTGTTTGTGTTAGTATTTGTGTTCATAATTTTTCCTGTGTCCCTATAGGGCTCTTGTTTAGTTTTCGATCAGAGATTTCTCTCAACTCCAGTTTGTTCGAGTGTCTCAACTTCTATATTTATTTAAAGATTACCATTAAGTGCTTCATCTCTATGATGCTCTCTTATATCAGAACGTCTTTGTGATGAAATACCATATGGTATTACTATTTGTAAATCTGTTTCATCACCAACATGTAGCATCATTGTATCAAATAATGTCGTTGGTAATTCTATACTTAATTCGTCTTTTTCAAAACAAATAAACTTTGGTGTTATATTTACTACTGTAAACTTACTCACTACTTACCGTTATTCCAAGGTGCTGGATTAGACCAGTGCCCTGGGTTCGCACTATGAAAATCATCATATCTACTTGCCATTTGCAACTCCTTCTTTAAGTTTATCTAATTTAATTTTAAGTCTTAAAATATCATCATCACTAAAATGATAAGCACTTAAGAATTTTTCCACTTCAATAAATGTATCAAATAAATGTTCATCTGCTTGAGGTTCATCATCTACCATACATCCACCACTCATACAAGTGGCTTGGTCTTCATCATACACACATACAAAATAACCGTTTTCACGTTCATTAACTATATAATAATAATTTTGTTTCTCTTGAAATGTAGCCACAAATGGTGTACTAAAATAACATTTCTTTCCTTTAAATAAAGGAACTTGATCTTCTTCTAGATACGTTTTAAACATTAGTTTTTCCTAATGGTTCTACATGTTTTAAAAAGAAACTTGTAGATATTTTATGATCACCAAAATTTCTACCACTAATCCATACTCGATTAAAACTTATATCATTTGGTTCACCATCTTCATTTACTGAAGTAGGAATTCTTTTTCCATCAATATATAAAGTTCCAAATGTCATATCTTCTAATCCCATCTGTCCATTAGAAACAGATACATTCTTAATATTATGTTTTGCACAATACCAATCAGAAGTATCAGAATCAATACGATCAGAACTTATTGTTCTTTCCCATGTTTCATCCAGCTCTTTTAATTTAAAAACTTCTGCATCCTCTTCAGTCATAAAAAATGTTTCATCAACATCTTGATAATTAATCAGAATATCTTTAAATGATTCATCATCTATGTGCTCATACAAGCCTTTAATTTCATCATCTTTATCAACGTAAAAATCACTTTTTAAAAAGTTTCTAAAACTCCATTGAAATGAACTTCTACTAGCTAATTCTAAATCAATAAGTTCGTAATAATTACACATAAAATTAGAAAAATCATCTTTATCTAATTCATCACCATCTTCTAATTTAGCAACTGCCCAACTTGGAAAATCTTCAACTTTTTTAAAAATATCAAACTCATTTTTATTGAACTTATCCTTGTATTTTAAATACATTTCTAAGTCTTCCATTGATAATTGCCTAACATCAGATTCATGAATACTAAATTCATTTTCTAATATACAATATATCTCACTAGCCGTATTACCGTGCCACTCTAAAAATATATCAATAACTTTTGATTTACCTACCTGTTCTGAAATCAAACGAATACATTCATCATTTGAATTATCAATAAGTTCCCCTAATTCATCATTACCTAATTCTTTAATTATATCTAATTCATTACTTATAATGAATCGAATAACATGTTGATCAAACTTTACATCATCTGAATTATCTTCTGAAAATGTATATCCTGCTTTATTTAAAACAAGAATAGTTTGTAAATTCATAAGTACATCTTTAATAATGCGGTTGCTGCTTGCATAGGTATTTCAAAAAGTTTTTTATCACCTTCTTCTAAACTATATCCAACTGCTGCACAATATTGTTCAAAAGCTGATTTTAATTCAATCTTATCAAGACCTTCAATTTCTGCTATCTGTTCATATGCTTTCATTTTTTTTACCTTGTTTATCTAATCTTTTTTGAATTAAATCTTTTCTTTTAGTTGATTCCAAATCTGCTTCAATAAGCATTATTGTACCTTTTACATTTTCAATGTAATGTTTATATGCTGTCTTCATAACTGATTCATCATCAATCTTATCAGATGAACTTTTAATACTTACTAAATGTTTATTCAGTAAGTATATTAATAGTTTTAGTTTTAACTGTTTCACGCTTTTTCCGAAGCACTTTCATTAAAAGTGTATCCACTTTGGATAGCTGTTTGAATTATTTGCAAATTCATATTATATATCTCCTTTATATGTTTATTTGTATATCTTTTAATGATATATATGAACTTGTTGTATTGTGTTTAATTCTAATAAGTTTTATATTATTTAAATCACAATATTGATCTTTTATCAAGTCGTTTATTTGAGTTTTTTTAAATTGTATTTCTCCTCCAAATCTTTCACTTGATTGAAAATGTTGTCTTCCATCAAATTCTATACATATATTATGATCAGGTAAATAAAAATCAAAAGGTAAAGTAAGAATATTTTTACAATCTTTAAATTTAAAATTAAAATTAAAATTTATTTTATTTTCAATTAATATTCTTTCAACAACTCTTTCTCCTCGTGACATACTACATTGTTTGCATCCAAAACTTCGTAAATGAGATTTCGGCAATTGTTTAAACATTCCATGTTTTTTACATATAATTTCAACCTCTTTTTTTAAAGATTGAAATTTAACTAAAGAATAATCATATATGTTTCCATGTATTTTAATACTATCATTTATAAAATCTTCTGTTGTTCTTCTATATTTTTTTGAACATTTTGAACAACCTTGTTTATGATGAATATGATCAGCATATGACTTTTCAAAAGTTCCATGTATTGGACATATAATAATCATTTTATTTAAAACTTGAGTAAAAATAGATAGTGAATAATCATATTTATCATTGTATATATATTTTCCTCTTATTTTAAACTCTTCGATTGATACTAATTTTGACATAATAATCCTTTTTAAGACATATTATATCTTATATAACATTATGTGCAGCTGAATTTGCTAATTTATCTACACGATTATTATATATGTTTGACCCATGTCCTTTAACCCAATTAAAATGAATTGTGTGCTTATCTCTAAGTTCATCAAGTTCAATCCAAAGTTCTTTATTTGCAACATCTTTCTTAGCAGCTGTTTTCCAATTCTTAACTTTCCAGTTATGAATCCATTTTTCTAGACCATCTAGAACATATTTAGAATCAGAAAATAAATCTATCTCACATGGTTCTTTAATAGCTTCTAGTCCTTTAATAACTGCCATAAGTTCCATTTGATTATTAGTAGCGTGTTTAACACCTCCTGAATCTTCTTTTTCATGTTTGCCAAAGACAAGGATAAATCCCCATCCACCTTTACCAGGATTGCCTAGTGCGCTACCATCTGTATGTAACTCAACTTTTTTCATCTATTACATCCTCCAGTTTCTTCAATACAATCAGGATCATGACACTCCGTGCATATTTCAAACTCTTCAAAATTAGAAGGATATTCTTCCATAAGTTCTTTAAGTTTTTCCTCGCTTGGAATTACCAATTTATAATTAATACAAATCGGTTCAATTTCCTTAACAAGTTCACTATAAGTATCATAATCTTTTTCAATTGTTAATTCACCAGTGCTACATATTTCAACATAAGCACTGAATGAATCATTAAATTTTCTGATTACAATTTCATACTCTTCTGCTCCGTCTATATAAAAAGCATTACAATAATCATCTTTATCATCAAATTCCTTAGGAAGTATTTTTTGAAACTCATCCCAATCGTTATAGTTAATACCACCGAATTTTTTGAATCCTTCTTCAAACAATTTGATGTCTTGTAATGTTTCACATTCGATCCACATTGTAAAATAACCTTCATCATCATCTTCGCATTCATATTCTGTGCCTATATGTTCGTCGTAATATGCTAGAATAGCTGTTCTATTCTTACTTGGAATATATCCGTTATCATAAGTCATGTTTTACCTTTACTAATTTTAAAGTCTTTAGATCAAATGTAGTATCTGATTTTTTAACTTTTTTTTTACTAATAGATTTGGCCAATTTTTCCTTTGGCCATCTATCCATTGTATCGTTTGTGTATAAACCTGAACCTGCATCATACATCAAATGTTCCTTGTTTCTTTTTTATTACCTTTTTAGGGATAATCTGTTTACCAGCTGCTTTCAACTTTTCAACCGTATTTGGAAATAATATTCCTTTAACTGGCTTATACGCACTTTCTGGAATAGTGCTTTGACTTGAATGAATTTTATTTTTCATCAAAATTTTTAATGAAATCTTGTAATTCCATAACTTTTGTTTTATGTTTACCTATTCTTTTATAAAGAACCACATTAATAGTTGATCCTGACAATCTTTGAACACCATGAACATGATATCTTTTTTTACCAGTCTTTATATCTTTAACTTCTAATCTTTCAAGTAGAATTTTATTTAAAATATCACCGTTCATTATTTATAATCTCCGTTTTTAAAATTCTTAATACAAATTAAAATTCCAGCTTTAGAAGTTTTTGTACCTTTTGTTTGTAAAAGATTTTTTAAAAGTTTTAAATTATACCAACTAATGATAGGTGAAAGTGAAAGCTCTTCTGTTTCATCATTCTTTAACGCTAGTTCAGCTTCCTCACCAAGATGAAGATTATTAGCATCTTCATCTATTCCATAAACTCCCATTTCAAATGTAGATGTATATATTAAATCACAAATATCTTCATTTGATGGATCCCATGATGGATCCATTTCTTCACATATATTAATAAACTCATTTTCTAAATTCTTAACTACAATTTCTTTCACTACAATTTCTTTCACTACAATTTCTTTCACTACAATTTCTTTCACTACAATTTCTTTCACTACAATTTCCTCTAATAAATCTAATTTTTCAAGAACACGTTGGACTGCGCCTTCACCATTATCACGATCATAACCTCCAGTACGAAGTTCATCAGAACTTAAATCAATTTTCATAATTCGACCTTTTAAATAGTCAAAGTAATCTTGTTCTTTTAAAAGTTCAGCTGCTTCAGCTGTAGTCATGTCTTCAGGGGTAAAATGTAATATGCCCATACCAAGTGGTTGTGATGCATTATATAATGCTGCTAAAATCTCTGGTTTCTTATCTGCGTTAATTTTTAATGTTGCCATTTTTTTTCCTTAAAATGTATCGCGTAGTTCGATATCTAATTTTTTAGCCATTCGAATAAATTCACTTGGCAGTCCCTAAATCACTTGCTATGTAATCTTCACATAACTCGCTTCTACTAGGCTTAAACTTATCAATCATACTAATGCGTTGCCCAAAGATTTCGTACTTTCTATAGTCGTCTTGATCTAACAATATTGCAAATTTCCATTCAGGAAATTCTTTTAAATAAACCAACATATTGAACTATCATTAAATTCAAATAAAAAATATCCTGACCCATATTAGACCTTAGTACAAGTGAATGGTACCATACTAATTATCTGCTTTAGATAATTTTTATTTCTTTTCTTTAGTGGACGCTTATGAATAAGCGTCCTTAGATATAGCGAATGTTTTTTTTTAAAATAAACATCGTTGCATATGTGTCACACGCTTTAGGAGTAAGTCTTAAATCTTTTTTCATCCTAGTAATAGCTAAATCTTCTAATTCAATAACACTTGTTTTACTAGCCTCATATGTCGCAAGTAATTCTTTTAACAATTTACTCTTTAATAAAGTTCCACCTTTATATATAAAACCTCGACCTGTATCTTTTTTCAATGCATCAAGACAATCATTAAACCTTTTATTTGAATGATTCTCTTTTAACTGTTTAGTCTGAGTACTGTACATATTTTGTATCTCTTTGTACACTTCTCTTTCTATTTTAAGAATATGGCCTCTTGGTGCTGGACCCATTTCTACTTTAACGTTTTCTAATATCTTTAAAGCTTTTTTATCTGAAACAAGGTGTCTTAGATATCCATCTTCTAAAGCTTTTTTAATATATTTAGTTCCTGTTAAAAAATCAAATATTTCTATATTTGATCTTAGTGATTCAACTGAGCTATTATATTTTATAGCTCCTTCACCACCCAAGTGAGTTCCACATATTCCATTTCTCATAACACTGGTCATAAACCCTTCATCTATCATATTATTCCTTATTTATTTTCTTATTTTTACCATTTTACTAGTAAAATTGTAATTTCCTAATACTTCAACTAATTCATCCATTTTAAAGTTTGAATCATCAAGTACTTTCTCATTTATCTTATCAAAATTTACATCTATCTTTTTATCACTTGTTATTAAAATATACATTTCATTAATGGTATGACCTGTATTGTTATTAACAACAATATATTTCGAATTATTTGGATAACTATTTGTAACTACATTATGTGCAATTACTCCTACTTTTCCAGTATCTTCAACTGTTAAAAGTGTTCTGTATTTCTGATGACTACTAAACTTAAAAATTAATCTTTGTCCATTGTGTAATACTTTAGGAACAACTAATCTTGAATCACCGTCTTGTCTTGATAATAAGTCAGAAACATCATTATTAGATAGCATAACTGAGCAATCTTTATTTGATGATATATAATAACTATTACTTTGTCTATATATATTTAAAGATGCATTATAACCTAAAAAGTTATACATCTGTTTACCGAATTTAGTATTATTTAAATAACTAATTTCACCTTCAACTTTAGTACATGAAGCTAACGCTCTTGCACCTTTAATGTTAAGATACTCTACTTTAGAATACCAAACATCATCAAGTTTTTCAATTTTTATAATATTCGAACCGTTTAAAGTAAGACTTGAAATAGCTGAAATATTTGAACTACTTTCGTGAACTGCATTAGAATCATCATATGATTTAAATTCTGATTCTATGTGAACACTAATCGTTTCAATAATTTCTTTTCTTGCTATATTTATAGCCTCTTGTCTTTTTGGACTTTCACCAAAACCAGTAAGAACATTAACATTCGAATTAGTAACTTTTAAGAACCACTCAGGTTGAGTAGCACCAAAAGCACTTAATTCTAAACACATTATGATAGCCAGTATAACTCTTTTCATAACTTATCCCTTTAATTTAAAATTTACTTAGACCAATTAAATATTTAGCTTCTATTTGGTCTAATGTAATGTTTGGCTTATTGTCAATAACTATACGTTTAGCATAGCTTCCTGCAATAGCATACTTATCTGCTACATCATAATATCTTTCAATGACTTCAAGCTTTGAGGCTTCATAATCAAATCCCGAATTATATCCTGTAACTTTAACCCACATACGAGCACCATACTTATGAATAAATTGATAATCATGTGTATTAAATCTTAATGGGATATCTAGGCCCAAATCTTTAATTTCTGAATCAATATAAAATCTTGCATTAACAACACCCGCATCGTTTAATTCAAAATCTTTTAATTTAACTCCAATTGGATTAATAGCGGATTTTGCTATATATCCTCTGATTGCGAAATTTCTTGAATCGACCGGAGCTGAATCACTATTACCAAATGCATAATGAAAATTAACATATTTCATATCAATCATAAATTTAGTATTTGATACTTTTGGGGTACTTCTTCTAACACCAGACTTTTCACCTTTGCGAACTCTGATTTTAGCAGCTGTTGTTTTGATATTCATTGATTGAATTTTTTCAACTAAATCATCAAATGTATATAAACCATCTAAAGATTTAAATTCTAAACCTTTTGATGTGTTCTTTACAACTAGTCCAAAATGCTTGCAATCTACTTTATTACGTTCATCTTGGTCTTTTGTTTCAACCATATAAGTTGTTAGCCCGATAAGCTTATGATTATCCAACCATACTCTTCTTGCACTAATTTTCTTATACAGCCTTCGATGCTTTAAAGTTCGTACTACTTCATCTTCTGTTGGAAATCTCCAAAGCTTTTTAATAGTACTAAGACTCTTATCTGATTTAACTTCACCTTGTGATGCTAATTCCATAAGTTCATTTGCTTCAACTAGACCAATGTTATTAACATTGCACCAATCATTTGCAGCTTTAAGTCTATCAATTTGCCATCTCATACCACTAATAATTTCTGTAATTCCATAAAATTTATCATATGGTTCGTGATGATCATAAGATATTCTAACATTTGGTGGTTCTTTAAAAGTCTCCATATCATTTATTAAAACACTTAAATGTTTTTTTAAATTACTTCGATACTCTCGAACTATATAATTAACCGCTGCTGAATTATCGAAATTGTTATTTACGAAAGATTTTACTCTTTCTAGTTCCTCTTCAATAATACTAATAGTTTTATTCATTGTATTGTTACCTGTATTTGTATTCATCTTAATTTCCTTTGCTTTATAAAGCACTTTTGTAATTATCCTCGCCTTCTGCGATACATGTTTCTATTATACGTTTTCTATTTTTTCCTGCTAGTGATTGTATAAATTTAGCAGCAGCTGTTGTGATCTTAGATGCTTCTTTAGGAGAACCATCTGTAAATGTAATTTCTTCTAAAACATCTTCTGCTGGTACACTCCACTCTTTTGACAATCTTAATATATGATCATGGTCTCTAGTTTCGAGATCTTCTAGTTTCATTGTTAAAGATCTATGTCTTTTAAAACCAGTATTCTTAGTAACCTGTACCATTATATAATGATATAGTTCACTAACATCTTTAATTTCAATTTTCTGCTCTCCTGTTGAGTGCTTACTTTTAAAATATGTAGTACCATCTGTTTCGATATTTCTATCAAATATTGTGAATGTAATTTCACGACCTGAAAATTTAATATCTAAATCTTCATCTTTTAATATACAGCGTATAATATACGCTGATTTAGCTAAATTAACCATAATGATTCCGTTGCTGTAAAGATTGAAAAAGTTTGAAAAGTTTCTACTATATCAGATTTACTTCTTTTTCTTTCTCTATAAATTTCAAACTCTTTAGACATTAAATCACCTTCTTCTGTGATTACTACTATTTCTTGTTCATTTAACTGATTTAAAATCAACTCTGCTAATTCTTCTTCTTTAGATATTAAATCACATTCTTCTGTTACTATTTTAGTCATTATGACTCCTTTTTTAATTTACAATTCTATTATATCGTCGTCGATATAATCACCACTTCTCTTTGATTCCGTTGTATACTTACGCGGCAAAAATCATCTGCTTTAGTACATATATAATTTTACCATCTATACAATGAGTATTTATTACACTCCAGTATCCATCTTTAACTAACTTATTTGCTTCTTCTAATAATTCTTCACGTAACATTATTTAATACCTTTAATATTTTTAACATAGAAATAACAATGTTATTTCCCTAATGTTTAAATAAAATTTAGCTTTTCTCTATAAGCTAATTTTAAATCCTGAGCAATAATATTTTATGCTCTTTATGTACCTCTTTCTGGGCTTTGTACGTCTTCCCAATATAGTTATTTCTATGGTAACTTTATTAATTTCTCAATTAAAAAATGCGGAAAAATGCATCTTTTCTTGAAATTAAAGACAAGAAAAGATATAAAGGTTATCCCTTTATATCAAATATCTTACCAAATCCTTTGGGTTCTGGTAAGCCTAAAGCTTCTTTTAGTTCTTCATCTATCATCATACGATCCATTTTCATTTTCATCGTATTCAATTTCTTAGTATATAATTGTATACCTTCAGTTAAAACGGTAAGAGATTTTATATTTTCTTGCTTCTCACTGTTTAATATATCAACAGTTTCTAATAAAGCATTGTGCTTTTCAACCATTTTTTTACGGTCATCTAAGCACTTTTTCTTCTCTTCTGTCAAGAAACATTGACTCAATTTTAGCTGAGTTACAGCATCTAATAGTTGATAAACGTATTGTATATCAACATATTCTTTTGTGATTCCTTGCTCTTTTGCTTCGGTTACTGCTTCAATTACTTGCTCTAATGATTTTTTCTTAGACATATTAATGTCCTCCATAATTAAAAAATAACTTCGATCTTCTGATGTTATTTTATTGTTCTGTATTGTTGTTGGTTTACACCATGCTAATACACTATTTTTTCCAGTCATTACTGACCTCTTTGTTTTATCTAATGTATTAATTTCTATGGTAACTGTTTGTATTTCTCCGAAAAAAGCCACAAGAAAGGACCCAAAAAAGGTCCTAATATTACAAAATATTTTGTAAATCTTCAGTTAAATATATCTTAAATAGTTTTTTAAGATTTTCAGATCCTGAATTTTGTATAATACTTTTGTAATAATCTAATAGTTTAGATTTATTATCCATTGATGCATCTAATAGGTTTAGCATATCACTGAACTTATTTTTCTTCTTTTCATTGGTAATTGTATCTTCTATATCAGTCATCATTGTGTTAAATGATTGATATTGCTTTTGAGAATTTTCTATTTGATCGCATATTTTTTGTTGAGTGTTATCACTTAACTGTTCTAATGCATCATGTAGTCCTTCCACATTTTCCTTTTCTAAATACTCTTTCATATAAATATATGGTAATGTATTCATTACAAATCTTGCTATATTCTTTACAAAAGCAAGTTTTATACGATATGGTTCGTTTTCGATATCAGCAATGTCGATAGCTAAGTACATGTTTAAATCTTCAACCATTTTTTTAATGTAATCATTAAAAAAGTTATTAAATTCAGTCTTATACATATTATCAAGATCTTCTTCGAATACTAACCAATTAAAGCCACGTATTTGAAATTTTGATATTTGATCTACTACGTCCTGCATATAATATAAATTACTTTCTTCTTGTTCATTATTGATTGTTAATCCGTCTACCGGTTGTTTTACTTTTAACATTTCTAGCCCTTATTGTCTTACAATTTCTTATACTTACTATTTCTATCTTAACTTTAAATTATCTTTAAAGATCAAAATAAAACTTTACTGTACTGGCATTAGCTACTATTTATTAATATGTATTCGCTTTAATGATATATGCATCAGTAATTTTTTCGTCTGTTGTTAGCATATCAATTTGATACTAAGTATCTATTAATACGCTTTCACGTATCAATTTGACCCGCTTTCAAAATCCTTACTTATCCGCTCCTCGAAATTAATCGATTTACATCCTAGTCTTGTTTTATTAATCTATTTATTTCTATGGTAACTAATGGTATTTCCCAGAGTTACCATAGAAATAACATATAAAAATCCATAAGAAAGAGTATTTATACTTTTTATTTTATCTTTTTATTTTATCTTTTTATTTTATTATCTAAAAAGATAACGATCTTTTAGGGTAGAAAAATAAGTTACCATAGAAATCTTTTACTTTTATTTCTATGGTAACTTTTCTACCCTAAAAGATCGCAACTTCTACCCTAAAAGATCATAATTTCTATCCTTGTCGCTATTTAAATTTAACATAGAAATTATATCTATAAATAAATTTACTAGAACAAATGTATAGTAATTCAAAAACCAAAAAGGTAAAAAATGCGCAAAAAAGAATATAACGTTAAGATTCCGGTTATAAGTATAACAACTAGTAATGAAGTAATCAAACAAGAAACAATTGTTATACAAGAGCACGATGCTCTTGTTAAATATAAAATGTTAAGTATTAATAATTTCGGAGAAGGTACTGTCCACTGTCCTGGTTATTTTAATAACAAAACTAATTTTATTATAGGTGAACAGAATTCCTTATTATCTGTTAATCGTAAAGTTGAGGTACTTGTAAAAAATACTTCTGAATTAATTGATTCAGATATGTATATGCTTTATCCTATTCCATGTTTTAGCATGGAACAAAGTTTAATTTTAGACTATACAACCAAAGAAGGAACTACTTATGAAATTCCTTTAACTTTCGAATTAGGAAAATTATTTGGTAGATTTTTAGTGAATGATAATATTCAATTTGATGGTATACCAGACGGGTTTATAAACTTATTTGTAAATCGTAAAAATGGTACTTCGCTTAATAAGAATTTACTTATTAATTCTAATGCTGATTTTGTGTTAGGTATACTACAAGGGTATTATAAAGAAGTAGGTGAAAGAGGATTTTATATATTACCAAATGTTAATATATATACTATAAGTACTATTCTAAATTATCTTGGATCAAGTTATTCTATTAGAAATTCTAAGAATAACTCAAAGAAAGTTTATATGCAATTGCCTACAATTTTTAAAGATAGATGTGGTCCGTTATTTTATAAAAAAGATCAATTTGTAGTTACATCTGCTGGTCTTGTAAAAGTATCACATTTCGGTGATCATGAATCATATATGTTAGAATCTAAAAATGATTTAGAAGAAAAGATTAATTTAGGTACAATTTTAGCTATTCCATATAATTCTATAAGCTTTGTAGAAAGTCTTGATAATAGAGTATATGATTTAACTGCTGAACGAGGTGATGCTACAAATTATGCTATGAACTTTACACCGTTTTTAAAAAATTCAGATGGTGATATTTTAGCGGCTTCTGGTATTTTTACAAAAGAAGGTTTAGCTGATGCTCAAGTATTTAGTCCTGATTCGAAAGAATATTACAAAGATTTAAACGAAGGTAAAATCAATCAGTGGATTGCTGATGATGCGATTCTTGGTCTATATAACTCAACAAAATAAATAACAATAATAAGGTTCAATAATGAATACAACAATAATAAATGAAACAACAAACGGACAGGTTTTCTCAACAGCACCATCTTTAAATGGTTCTGTTAATTGGAAAGATAGAATTAAAGTAAACGACATCAGGGAATACTGGTTATCTTCAGTTGGAAAAGAACTTCTTCAAGAAGATGAAACTGTTCGTATTACTGCTGTTCTCCCATGGGAAAAGAATGGTAAGCTTGTAGATAGTCAAATTACTATACATGAACAAGTTAGAAGTGCGGATGAATTTATCGCACTTATGGAAAAGAAGTATGCTGGTATTAGAGACAATGAATGGAAACGTTTAGTTGGTTGGTCTATGTCTTCTGCAACATTCCAATATCAAACTCCAGGTGCGGATGGGAAACCAATTGCTCCTAGTAAGAGTTCAGTAAGAACTCTTGAGAGTTTTGTTATAGATATGGATGCTCATACTGAAAAAGAAAAGGGCTCTAGGTTTCATTTCAACTCATATAATGATAATTCAAGAAGATTAATTGCTGCGATTGCCGTTAATAAAATAAACAAAATATTTAAAACACTTAATATGGATTTAATTCTAAAGCCATTAAAAGCATATGCTACTGGTGGTGGTTTACAATTCATTGTAAAATTTACTCGTCCTATTTTAGCAAACGAAGCTGATAAAATATTCTTACATATTAAGTCTGCTGCTAAAACAATGAAAGATCGTATTAATATTTACGGTCTTGATGCTTTATCTAATATAGAAACTTGTTTCTTGGACTTTGATGTTTCATCAACGGATATTGCACATACACAACGTGTTTCTGGTACAGTTAATCCTAAAAGTGGATACCTCGGAAGTTTTGCTGAAGAGATTCGTGATTTATATGATGAATCTAAGATAGATGCAGCTAAGGCTGAAATGCTTGAAGCATTAGATGATAGCGTTTTTCAAGATGAGACTATTGATGGTCTTAGAAAATTTTATCATGCTCAAGTAGTTAAATTTAAAGAATTATTTAAAGATCGTAAAGTACAAGATGAAAAAGGTAATAATAAATTAGACGCGTTTGGTAATACTATTCCAATTTCATGGGATATAGTTCCTGATGCTGTAATGCATAGTGCTACTATATTAAAGCATGTTGATGATACATTTAGAGATGGTGATAAATCACTTTGGGCCAATTATCAAGATTATGATATACTTAAAGATGTTTCTAGTGCTGATCAAGCTAAATTTATGGGAAGCTTTCTTAATATAAATGAAGCTGCTACAACTGCTAGATATGTTTCTTATCATTGTCCATTTCACCCAGAACAAGATCCAAGTTTTGCAATATACACCAATGCTGACGCACCTGTTGCATATGCAAAAGACTTTCATGATGGTGGTGAAATTTATAATGCTATTACTTTTCTTATGGCACTTCAAAAGATTACACGTACAGAAGCAATACATAAATTTGCTTTAGCTTTTGGTATTCAATTAAAAGCTGCGGTTCGTAAAGAATTTGGTAAAGAAGAAACAAGTAACGAAGTTATGAAACTAATTAGTGAAATAGATACTGAAAATTTTGTATACTATCGTTTAGCTAATAAGAACAGAGCTTGTATTATTAGAGAATTTGAACAAGGTGAAGCTTATACATTTGATGGAACTAAAATGATGTCAGATCATATCTTACTTCATCAACTTGGTAAAGTTGGAGCAGATAAAGAACTTAGAGCAGTATTCCATGAGAAGTTTGAAGAACGGGTTTTAATTAATGCATTTGAAGAATTTAATCCGGGTAAGCCACATCAGTACACAAAAGGTTTTATTAAATATATTAACCTTTGGATTCCAGGTAAAGCCTATTTAAAAATACATGAAATGTCTGAAGTAATTGATCAAATGGATATTAAAAGTGCATTAGGTCTTATTAAAAATAGACTTCCTGTTATGGATTTTTATTTACATCAGATTACACAAAAGGGTTCAATTGAATATCTAATTAACTGGTTAATTAACACTGCACACTTTAATCGTATGAGTACTCTTCCTGTTATTACTACAGTTCAAGGTACAGGTAAAGGTGTATTTGTAACTAATGTTCTTGAGCATTACTTAAATCATAAATATGTTAATGTTGTTACATCTGAAAAGATTTCAAGTAACTTCAATGCATTTATGGAACAAAGTTCTTTAATCGTTCTTGATGAAGGTGATTTTTCTAAATCACATGAAGTTGATAATCTTAAACTTCTTACTGGTAATGAATTTATTCAGGTTGAAAAGAAAGGTATTGATTCGCAAAAAATGCGTAGACATTTTAATTTATTAATGCTTACAAATGGAGAAACACCTTTAATTCATCCATCTAATGATAGACGTATGACATACTTTCGTGGTGATGTTACTCTACTTGATTCTATTGAGCATGCTGGTTTTGATACTATTGATAATTTTATACTTGCTGTTAAAGAAGAAGTAGATGAATTTTGGGCTATTCTTTTAAAGACAACTCCTAAACCTGAATGGAATAATGCTAATCTTAAAGACAATCAATTTAACAAACAAATACTTTTAATGCATCCTTTTGGAAAACTTATTATTAAAATGATTGAAAATGAATGGAATGAGATTAAACTACAAATATCTGAAAACATTGATGATAATGTTGTAATTGCAGCGAATCTTGAAATGGTATCAAATATACAAAAAGCTTTTGAATCAACAGGTACTGTAGATTTAACACTGATTAATAAATACATTAAAAGTTTACCATTTAAATCGTTTGTTTCTGTACAACAATTTATCAAAAGCAATGCTTTACATAAAAATGGTATTGAAATTCAAAATACTGGTACAGCTGTTCTTTTACATATAAACAAGTATAAACTTAAAGAACTTATTAAAATGGAGAACAATCTAGGTAAATTATTTGATTGTTATAATTCAGAGAATCTTGACAATACTCTTAATGATGTAAATTCACATCATGATCTGGATAATGATGGTCATGTTGCTGATATATTAGAAGATGTTGGTTTAGCTCCAATTAATAATACAGATCCATTAAATTTATCTCCGATAGCTCCAGGTGTTCCTGCTGCTCCCTCAACAATCATGCAGTAAGTTTCCTGCGTGATTAACAAATATTTATATATTATCGAAGGACTAGTCAATGTTAAAAGTTTTAAACATAAATAACTTTATTAAAACAAATAAAGTACAAGAAGTAACCAATCGTCAATCCTTTACAAAGGAAGGTAAACCAACGACTGATGGTTTATATTCAGAAACTATTTTTGGTATTACTTCTGATGAGATTAGTACAAATTTTGCTTATATCAATCTTAGTACTTGGATTATACATCCAAGTATATTGGGTTCTTTAACAAAAGTTAGTACTCTTTTCAAAAAAGTTATCTATGGTGATAAAAAAGCCGTTATTGAAAATGGCATGTTAGTAGAATCTGAAAATGGTTCTAGTGGTGTAGGTTTTTTATTCAATTCTTGGAATAAACTAGATTTTAAAAATTACCTCACTGAAAAAAATAAACCTGTTGTAAACTTCTTTCAAACTATTGCAAGAGATGAAGTTTTTATAAATAAATATTTAGTTGTTCCACCAAAGTTTAGAATGTATACACAAAAACATGGTATAACAGTAGAAGATGAAATAACTATGTTTTATAAGAGACTTTTGGGTTTAACAGTAATTGGTTCTGCTGATAATGATCTTATGCAAGCTATTTTAAAAAATTCAAATAAAGATTTAGAAATTCAAAAAGCTGTTATTATTATATATGACTTTTTTCTTTCTAAATTAGAAAAGAAAGAAGGACAATTTAGAAGTTCTTTAATTTCTAAACGTATTGATAATAATGTTAGATTAGTTGCAAATGCTCGACCTGATTTACCTTTCAATTGTGCTGGATTACCTTGGCATGTTCTTTTAAATATATTTGATGCTTTTATAGTTGGAAGTTTAAATAAAAATATATTCTCAGAAGACTATAGTAAAGCATTAGGTGTTGAACAATTTAGTTCATCTAAATTTGGTACACACTTTGATTATATATTTAGAAATGTAGATACATATACGGAAGCTAATCCTGGTAAAAGGGAAATATGGGTTAAAGTTTTAAAAGAAATGTTTGATTATCATCCTGAGTTAAAGGTATTGTTAAAGCGGGATCCTGCTTGGAATAAGGATAGTTATCATGCACTATTTCCTGTTATAATCCCTACTAATTCGTTTCATATTGTAGTTAATTCATTACTATATAAACCACTTGGTGGTGATAGTTTTAATACTAACTTTACAACTGGTGTTAAAGATAATTGTATTTGTCAAGACGAAGATGGGTACATTAGTACTAAATCTGATCAATCTTACTATATAAGAAGTTTAAACTATTTATTTGATAATTTAGGATGATAAGATGTTATACCAAGAAATTTTTTATAATTTAGATAAAGTGTTTGTCGGAAAATCATTAAGAGTATCATCTAACCCAGACAATAAACAAAAAGAATTGGTATATGAAATAACTAAAAGATACCCAATATTAAAAGATGATTTTAAAATTAGATGTTACATAATTAAAAATGGTATACTGATTGATAGTTTACTTTGCAAAAATTGCAAAGTAAACTATGTCAAATTTAATTCTCCATCAAAAGGTTTTGCTACTTATTGTTCTCCAAAATGCGCTAATACATCTGATGAATTTATAGAATCTTCAAAAAAAACATGTATGTTGAAATACGGACACGAATTCAGTTTTGCTAGTCAAGTAATTAAAAATAAAAAGACAAGTACATTAATTAAAAAATTTGATACTTTAAATAGTGAATTTTTAACAGATAAAAATTTTATAATAAAAAATTTTATAATCAATGACTTTTTTAATGCTAAAGAATTTATGTTATATTTTAATTGTAGTCAGGGAACTGCTTATAAAACTATTAATGATTTGAAAATTAATTATAAAAAAAGAAGAGGAAATAGTGAAGCTGAATTTGAGATAATGAAATTTATAGAAGAATCCACTATTCAAGGGGATCGTAGTTTAGGAATTGAATTAGATATTCTATCTAATGATTTCGCAATTGAATATAATGGTTTAATGTTTCATTCTTTTGGTATATCAAAATATACAATGTTTAATAATTATGAATTAGAATCAAAAAATAAAAATAAGCATTTATTAAAAACAAAAATTGTTGAATCTAATAATTTACAATTATTTCATATATTTGAGAATGAATGGAATAATAAGAAAGAAATATGGAAAAGTGTAATTAATTCAAAAATGGGAAGAACTACTAAAATATTTGCAAGAAAATGTATAATAAAAGAAGTAGATTCTAAAACTTCAAAATGGTTTTTGGATAATAATCATTTACAAGGCAATAGATATTCTAAAATCAATTATGGTCTTTATTATAATGATGAATTAGTTAGCTTAATGACATTTGGTTCACCAAATAATTCAAAATCTTTTGAGTATGAATTAATAAGATTTTGTTCAAAATTAAATTATACTATTGTCGGTGGAGCTTCAAAATTATTAAAACATTTTGAAAAGATAATTAAACCTAAAAGTTTAGTAACATATGCGAATAAAAGATGGAGTTTAGGAAATCTTTATAAAACCATTGGGTTTACATTTTCACATGAATCTAATCCAAATTATTTTTATTTCAAAGAAGACGATGATATTTTATTTTCAAGAAATAAATTTCAGAAACATAAATTATCAAAATTATTAGAGAATTTTGATAATAATTTAACGGAGACAATTAATATGTATAATAATAATTATAGAAAAATATATGACAGTGGTAATTTAGTTTTTTATAAGGAATATATAAAATGAAAAAAAATGAACATTTTGATATAATTTTAAAATTCCAAGAAATTTTTCCATTATATAATTATTCAAATGTTAAATATAAAAATTATCATACTAAAGTTGATATAATATGTCCAATTCATGGATTATTTAAACAAAGCCCAAAAGCAATCATAAATCATAAAAATGGATGCGTACATTGTACTAAAAAAATAACAATATTAAATTTTAAAGATAAGTCAAATAATATACATGATAATAAATATGATTATTCAAAAGTTGAATTTATATCATCTACTATTAAAGTTGATATAATATGTCCAATTCATGGATTATTTAAACAAAAAATGACTAATCATATACATTATAATCAAGGTTGTCCAAAATGTTCTTCTACTCATAAATCAAATATAAATTTATTTATCAAACGAGGAAATATAATTCATAATAATAAATATGATTATTCAAATGTTCTTTATATAAATTCAACAACAAAAGTTGATATAATATGTCCAATTCATGGATTATTTAAACAAATGCCTCAATCACATATTAATAAAAAAACTGGTTGTCCTGAATGCAATGAATCAAAAGGCGAAAAAATTATTAATAATTTTTTAATTGATAATAATATAATCTTTAAATCTCAAAAAAAATTTAAAGATTGTAAAAATAAAAATTCTTTACCTTTTGATTTTTATTTAATAGATTATAATATTTTAATAGAATATGATGGAATTCAACATTTCCAACCAGTTGAATATTTTGGTGGTGAATTAAATTTTAAAATTATACAACAAAATGATTTAATAAAAAATAATTATTGTAAAGATAAAAATATAAAACTTATAAGAATACCATATAATTGTGAATTAAATTATAAATTAGAGGAGATCAAAAATGAACTTAAAATTTAATCAGGAGTTTGTATATCCTGAACATACAATTCGACCTATATGGGTTGAACAACGTTTATCTAAATTCTTTACTACTCTAAAGCAAGATACGGATAGAAATTTATCAAGTAAGATGCTTCAAGATGCTATTGTTGATAACTTAGAAGAAAACATACTTCATTCAAAAATTAAAATAAAGAAAGTACTTGATATAAAAGGTATTGAGGTTTTAATTCATAAATTGGATGAAGTTACTGAAAATGGTACTGAGTTTATGTGGTACTATTATTTACTAATGCAGGCAGGTTTTACGTTAAGTTCTGTAATACCAAGCTCTTTTCAACCGGAAGCTTTAGTTTTACCTAAACAATTCGTAAAAGAAAAGAATGAGCTTGTTAAAGTTTATCAAGATTCTAAAAAAACAACTGAAGATGCTTTAAAATTTCAAAAAGCAGTTACTAAAATTGCGGAGAAAGTAAAAGTATATTTTGAAGAAAATAATATTGATGTTGTAGATTTAATGAATTCTGGTGCTAAGGGTAATGTTTCACATATTCAATCATTACTATTGTCTGTAGGTCTAAGTATTAACTCATTTGGTGAAATTAATGATGTTATTGATAATTCTCATTCAGAAGGTATGACACAGACACAATTTTTTAATGGTAGTTCACAAGCAATTCAAGCACTGTATGCTAAAAGTTCCGAGACATCTAAACCTGGATACCTAGGTCGTAAACTAGGTGCAATTACAGAACGTATTAAACTTAGTAAAATGCTAGATTGTGGTACTAAGAATTATTTTGAATTAAAGATTCGTGATAAAGATATGCTAAAATCATTTGAAGGTCGTTATTATAAATCTAAAGCTGGTTTAGAACTTCAAATTGATAAAAATTCAGACATTGTTGGTGATGTTATTAAATTAAGAAGCCCTTTATTTTGTAAAGCAAAAGATGGAATATGTCAACGTTGTTATAATAAACAATACATAGATAGATTACATCTTAAAACTGGAGATAATATTGGTCTAATGGCAAGTACTGGTTTAACTGGAAGTCTAGTTAACTTAACACTAAAAAAATCTCATGTTGGGGTTGGATTAGATAAAGCAAATGTTGATTTTAGAGAAGAAATTAAATCCTTATATTAAGGATTTAATTTAAATTCCTTTTAGTTTTCGGCATATATAACGAGGAGAATTTATGAACCTTAAACAAATTATAAATAAATATAGAAATAAAAAAGGAATTTGGTGGCCATCTTTACAAAAAGATATTGAATTTATAAAACATTTTGACAATATTTATTCTTTTGCAAAAAATGAAAATGTTCAATTTAAAGCATATATAGTAGAACATGATTTAAATTATGATACGTGTAAATGTCCATCGCCTAATTGTAATAATCTTAAAAGATTTAATAAAAATAAAAATAAATTTTTCGTTTATTGTTCAGATGAATGTAAATTAAAAAATGTTGGAAATAATATAAGTAATTCTAAAAAAAACCTATCAAAAGTTGTAAATGAAAATATTCAAACAAAAAGAAGAAATACAAATCTTGAAAAATATGGATACACTGAACAATTTATAGGGTTAAAATCTCAAATAAAAAAAAATATACTTGATAAATATGGAGTAGATAATATTTTTAAAGATAAAGATTTTAAATTATCAAGAAAATCTAAAAATTATAATAATCAAGAATTTAATTTACATTTAGATGAATGGTTAAGTTTTACCAGTGATGACTTTATTAAAAAATTTGGTTCTGAACCATATACTAAAGAAATTGCTAACTATTTTAATATATCATTAGATAGTGTAAGAAATAAATTACAAAAGTTAAATATAAAATATAAAAAACATTCTACATCTTTTGCTGAATCAGAGATAATAGATTTTATAAACAATCCTGATACAATTCAAGGTGATAGAATATTAATTAATAAGGAACTTGATATTTTAGTTCCTAATAATTTTGCAATTGAATATCATGGTTTAATGTTTCATAGTCACGGTATAAGCGATTATTCTATGTTCAATAACCCAATACCTGATATAAATAAACATCTCGTTAAAACTGATTTATGTGAAGATAAAAACATTCAGTTATTTCAAATATTTGAAAATGAATGGCAGATGATTCATCTACAAAATATATGGAAAAGCATTATTAATTCTAAATTAAATAATACAAAAAAAATACATGCAAGAAAATGTGTAGTCAAAGAAGTTGATATCAAAGATTCAAAAATTTTCGAATCGAATAATCATTTGCAAGGAATTGGTAATTCAAGTATTAGATATGGGTTATATTATAAAGATGAACTTGTTAGTTTAATGACTTTTAAAAAAGATGTTAAATACCAATGGGAATTAAATAGGTTTTGTACAAAATTAAATAATACTATAGTTGGTGGCGCAAGTAAACTTTTAAAACATTTTGAACGAACAATTAATCCAAATACATTATTAAGTTATGCAAATAGAAGATGGAGCACAGGAAATTTATATAAAACTATTGGTTTTATTCACTTGCATAATTCATCATCAAATTATTTTTATTTTCATAATGATGATAAATATAATTTAAAATCTAGAGTAAACTTTCAAAAACATAAATTAGAAAATAAACTAAAATTATTTGATAAAACTTTATCTGAAACTAATAATATGTTTAATAATGGATATCGTAAAATTTACGATTCTGGTAATATGGTATTTTTAAAGACATATAACAAATAATTAATAATTAAATCAAAAAGGATTAGGAATGGCTAAGAAAAAAGTAGAAGCAGTAGTTGAAGAAGTGGCTGAAGTGGTTGAAGAAGTAGAAGCAGTAGTTGAAGAAGTGGCTGAAGTAGTTGAAGAAGTGGCTGAAGTAGTTGAAGAAGTGGCTGAAGTAGTTGAAGAAGTTGAAGTAGTTGAAGAAGTAGTTGAAGAAGTTGAAGTAGCTGAAGTTGAGAAAACTTTTAGAGAACTTGGTAATACTGTAGTTGCTCGTAAAAGAGATTTACCTACATTAAAAGTAACATCTTCTGATAATATAGTTCGTTCAGGTTTCACAGTATAGTGAGTGATTTAGTTAGAGTTTAATTTAAAGGATTGGTATGAGTTGGTTTGAAGAACAAAAGCATCATAGAACGATGAAAGAAGCAACTGGTGTAGTATCAGAAGATACTACTGCAGTTGCTTATGTCCCTGCTGTAGAAGCTATTGTTTCATCAGCAGCTGCACCTATTGTAAATCAAAATAGTAATTCTGTTACTATTGATGGAGTTACAACATATGAAACTACTCCTAGTTGGGGTATGACAATATAATTTATAAGCTTAGGCTTATAAATATTCTTGTGTTTAAAATCAAAGAATAATATTTAATTGATCTAACAAATACATATAATAAAAGGACAATTAAATGGAAAAAATAAATAATGTAACATATACTAATCAAAAAGAAACACAAGACATAAAGCAAAATTTATTTCTTGCAAGTAAAGGAATATGTCCTTTATTGGGCAAACGTTTTGCTATTGATAAAATGGTTGCAGATCATCAGCATAAATTAAAAGCTGAACCTTGTACTACTTGGGAAGAGGGGGGTAAAGGTTTAATTCGTGGTACAATCGAATTTAGAGCAAATGCTTTAGAAGGGAAGATTGTTAATAATTGGTCTCGTCTTGGATTAGCTAAAGATTATGACTTACCAACATATCTTAGAAACTTAGCAGATTATTTAGAAAATCCTCCTGCTGCTAAACTTAGTGAGTGCTATGCTTATTATTCAGAAAAACCAAAACGAATTAAAGTTAAGATAAGTGAGTATAAAAGAGTAGCTAAATACTACCTTGAATTACACCCTAGAAAACGAACAATCATTAAAAAACCTGTATATGTAACAGATAAATGGTTAGCTTTGTTACAATTAACAAATGATCATATAGATAAAATAAATTTTGAAAAAGCTGAACGTAAAAGGATAAGACTTGAAAATAAAAATAGATAAGCCTATGGTTTTAGATGGGTTTATAAATAATAAAAAAATATCACCAGATGGAAATTTTACATTTGTACCTGGTGATTATGCAATGGAACAGCAGACAGCTTTGTTAAATGCTAAACAAGATGGAGTATTCGATAACTTATCAAAAAAAAGATTAATCGAAATGGATCTTGAAAATAAAAAAAGAATTGATGAGTATAATAAAATTAATAAATTAAAAATTAATCACATTAGCCTGTTAAAAGGATAATGAAAAAATGTTTTAAAAAAAGATAAATTAGCATTAAAATATCAAAAAGCAGTGAGTGCATATGGTAAATTATGAAAATAAAAATAAATAAACAACTAATATTAATATAGCGGGCTCACAAAGAAATATATTAATAAGAGAAGCTTTAACATTAAATGAGAGGAATTATATATGAATATCGAAATTTTACAAAAAATTAGAAAATTACCACCTTTACCTGAGTCAGTAATTCAAATTGAAAAACTATGGAAAAATCCTGAATCTACAATCATAGATCTATCAAACGTAATAGAAAAGGATGCACTATTGACTGTAGGTATTTTGAAATCTGCTAACTCACCAATTTATGGATTTTCTCGAAAAATAACTTCAATAAAACAAGCAACATCATTATTCGGGATGGCAACAATACGAGGGTTTGCATTATCACATGCAATAAGAAATACATTTCAAATTGATATGTCTCCATATTTAATTTCATTAGATAATTTTAAGGAGTTGATATCAAAACAAAATAAGTTGGCAACATTATGGTGTAAGGGAAAAGACCGTTCAATCATAGATTTAATTACAACTTCATCATTTCTCGTTGAAGTTGGAAGAGTAGTAATTGCGTGTCATTTGAAGAATGAAAAGTTAGTAGATGAATTTCAAAAAAAACTAAAATACAAAAAAAGTGATGTTGCTGAAAAAGAAGTCATGGGAATGAATACTATAGAAGTGACCGCTGAGATTTTCAAGAAGTGGTGTTTAGACATAGATCTTATAGATGTAATATCGCACAGCGATAATCCCAAAGGGTCGATTAAAAATTCAATTCCTGCTGCATACCTAAAGGCAATTCGAGTTGCTATACCAATAACTGGAGTAATTACTGCTGAAAGTAAAAAAGAAGCAAGAGATATTATAAGGTATTATAAATTAGATCTTGAGGGGTTTGAAAGGGCTATATCCGCTTTATGTGATTAGTATTTTGTTAGATATAAATAGAATAAATTAACAGAGGAGAAAATATGGGAATATTTAGTAAGTTTAGAAGAGAAATAAAAGAAACTGTATCAGAAATAAAAGAAACAGTTGAGGAAGTAGTAAGACCAGTAATATGGTCAGTTGAGAAAGTAGTTGATGAAACTAAAGAAGTAGTTGAGAAAGTAGTTGATGAAACTAAAGAAGTAGTTGAGAAAGTAGTTGATGAAACTAAAGAAGTAGTTGATGAAGTAGTTGATGAAACTAAAGAAGTAGTTGAGAAAGTAGTTGATGAAACTAAAGAAGTAGTTGAGAAAGTAGTTGATGAAACTAAAGAAGTAGTTGAGAAAGTAGTTGATGAAACTAAAGAAGTAGT
>Ga0233440_1001123_pt1 | contig 25839 bp, 16 predicted proteins | sample SI_123_September_5_FD_182791 | JGI IMG/M metagenome (GOLD analysis project Ga0233440, IMG submission 182791) | Seawater microbial communities from Saanich Inlet, British Columbia, Canada - SI_123_September2016_120_MG | ecosystem: Environmental > Aquatic > Marine > Inlet | place: Canada: British... | reverse complement strand
GTATAACAGGTAACAAATACCGACCACTTTAATCAATATCAACAACTGTTCAGAGGTGGCAATCAATGCTGCTAGCCCCAATGCTACCAGAGAAGTATGAAAGATCAGACCGGTACATAAACCAAGGGTAACCAGCATACCTGCCCGGCTCCCAAACACCAGCGATTGCGTCAATACAAAGAAATTATCAGGACCGGGGACCAGTCCAAGCAATAGAGAAGTACTGAAAAATACTATCAGCAGATCAAACGGCATTATTAAGGAGCCTCTGATTAACTATGGTTGATTTTAGGCTGAGATAGAAATATTCCGATTTGTTTCGAAGTGAGCAGTAATAGTCGTTCTATTGCTTCGATCTTCGGAACGAATCGGGGCATTTCTAGCCAGTATAAAAAAATCATCAATTGATCAGAAGTTCCTTAACTAAATAACCCGCTCACCATTCGCATAGCATCTGGCCAGAAAGAAATCATAAAAATAATAACTGTCACCAATAGTAAAAATGGTAGTAAGACTTTTGATGCTTTTTTTTCAGTTTGAACTTGTTGCTCAATCTCATCTACCTGTTGATGAATATCCTTCATCACTTTTTTAGCCACTCGCTTGCGAACTTTGTGGTTCACAAGTTCATCCATATGCTGATCAGTTTGATTATTTGACATAATATTAAATGGCTATTAAAGGCTGTACGCGTGTTATTTAATACCGTAGTGTAAAAGTTTAATATCAATAATGGAATTATTTTGTATAACTTATTATGAACCCTGTTGAACTACACGAAGCTTTCGGATATTGCCCTTATTGCAATGAGAAAATTTCCATTCTTATAGACCCTTCGCTAAGTCATCAGCAATATATTGAAGACTGTGAGGTTTGCTGTCGACCAATCACTGTCACCATTGCATGGAATAGCGAAGATAGTGTTGAAATGAATTTACTACAGGAAAATGAAACCAGTTGTGGTTAAGGAACCGCCGAGTAGTTACAAAAGCTCATTTAAAACCTGTAAACATATCCCAAAAATACATCATACTGAGTTTGATCATTTAACTCAGGCAAATCAAAATTTGAATATTCAATACCCAAACTACCTTCAAAGCTGACTTTCTTATTGGGTTTATAAGTCACTTTCAAGCTGGGTTTTAAAATATATTGATCGACTTCAGAGGTTTTACTTTTTCGATAATCCAGGCGTAACCGAGGATCATAACGAAAACCTTTAGAACCTGCCAAACGTGAACGTGCCCGAAGAGAAATAATCTCCGATGAAGAAGTATCTGATAATCTAACCCCAAGGGTCGTGTAATCATCTTTGAATAAAAGGCCTTTCACACTGTAGTCAGTTGAAAAATTAACATCACTGGTCGATGGTGCAGCCGCAACGCCTCCTGAATCTATACTTGCCTCTACCGTAGATAGCGATAAACTCATATAGAGCTGTCGAGCATCATCAATTTGATAATTAGACCCAATGAAAATATTCTGGCTTTTTGTGGTTCTATCTTCAGCCAGCTGATAAATCTCCTGATCTGACAATAAAGTCTGCAATTCCTCCATCGATTCAACTTGCTGCCCCTGTAAAGCGTTTAAAGTTGTCAACAGTGGCGAGTTTCTATAATCATAAGTCATATTGAAAACCAGCTTATTTGAATAGCGATAATTTGTTATCGCAGTAATATTATTTATATCACTGTAAAAAATGTCATAGTCAATAATGCCATATAAAAACCCTTTATCATTACGATATTGAAACTCTGTACCCAACGCCTGCCTATCAGTCAGTCCGGATAGTTGCTGCTGAACCACATAAACATCCATTTCAACTTTTTCATAAGGTTTAAAGTGAAGGCTACTGCCTAAAAACTGACGCGCTGAATCAAGACTGTCATAAGAAGACTGAACAGGAAAGCCGGTGAATACACTGTAGTTAAAATCATCATGAGACAAACCTTTATAAACGATACCATCAAAACGACCTAACACTCCTTTTGCAGTACGAGACTGCCGCCCTCCAATCAACTGATAGTTAGACTCGTTATTGGTGTAATTAATCATGGCCCGACTTAAACGAGTTTCCGATTCTTTATCCAGAAAATCATTCACCAGTCCTGCATCAAAACGCATAACTATTACACTTTTATCTGTTTTTCTACGGGCATACATATTCACATCAGTCACTAGTGAAGAGTTTACTTGTTCACTATCCAGAGTTTCTCGATCTACCACATCATCCCTGTAATACTGAGAAAGTGAACCGTTTATTCTCCAGTTCTCATTTGATTTTTTACGTTTGCTTTTAGCCATTTGAACTTTAGGATCCAACTTCATGGTTGTTAAGCCTGTCAATCTCATTTTAATTTTTGGTGCCAATTTACTTTCTGGGTATAAATTTAAAAATTGACCATAAATAGCTACAGCCTGGGCAAACTTTCTCTGACGTTCACGAGCAATCCCGGCGAACTCCATGGCTTTTTGTTTCTGATCAACTGAGCCTATTTCAATAATTTTATTACTGACAGTTACTACTCTCGCATAATTTCGATCTAGAAATAACTGTCTGGCCTGCTCAAGTAACTTTTCAGCAAAAGCTATTTGGGCCGGTATGACTGCTTTCGGTTTAATCTTTTTAATTACCTTAGGGGCTAACTTGAGAGTTAACTTAGGAGCTAATATGGGAGCGGGAGCTACTCTGGGAACAGCTTTAGGCACTATAGGAGGCAGTACCTTAGAAGTCTCTTTAGGATTTTTTGCTGAAAATACTTTAGGCGTGATTACAGGAATAACTTTCGCTACTACTATAGGAGCAACAACCGGAAGTCTTGCCACAGTTTCCTTTTGTTTAAACTCAGGCAGTGATATTTTTTCAGCAAGTATCTTGGTTAATTCCTGCTTCTCAACTTTTCGCCTGATACTTATCCATGCACCGGAGAAATGTTTTTTCACTCTGGATAAATGTTTTTTAGCCTGCTTTAGGGTCGCAAAATTACCCGATATCAATCGATAATATACGACATCATTAACACTTACTTTATTGACATACAAAAAGTCTTTATCCAGAACAGAAATATTCTTAATATCTTCCAGGTTAATGGGTTTAGTAAATGAAAGAATATTGACAGCATAGGATTTAATGTTATCAGAATCGCCAGGTCTGTTAACAAATGATTCTACATTTAGAAATTTACTCGTTGCTGCGAACAAATTAGAGGACGTCAGCAATAAAGCAAAAATAAATATTCTTAATATCATTATTTTTTTTATCGTCATAAGCCTGAAAACATAACAAAAAATCACTCTCTGCAATTCATCAAATGAGTAGCAAAGAGTATAAATTTACTAGTCATCCCACTCCCTGTCAGTAACCCGGTGAAATGAAGATTTCTCATGACAGGCACCGCTACAATCCCGGTTCAAACTTACAGACTCAGTACCTCCACTCGAAGATTCATGTTTCCTCTCAACATAGTCACCGGCATGGCAACCCGCACAATCCGGCTGGAAAGAAGGAGAATCCCAGGTCACGATTTCACTATTAGCACCATGGCAGTCTGTACAACCAAGTGCCTGTCGATGATCACCCGGGTAATTTATTGATTGATGACTAAAAACCATACTAGTCCAGTTCAGGGTTGAATGGCAATAATCACATTCACGTGCAGAGGTAAAATGCCCGGCAGGCGTGCCCGTTGAAATAGTCCCGTTGTGACAACTTGAACATGCCGACGTCGCACCATCATGATCAAAATCCCAGTTAATCGTCGTATGGCATGTTTCACATTCAGCGATAGTAAATACATGCGTCGCACCCTTACCAGTAGCAATTACATCGTTATGGCAACTGGAGCAACTACCTGTCACTGCATCATGATCTACCCTTGTAGCAGGCACCCAGCCCAACGAACTATGACACAATTCACACTCATTACTCGACAGGATATGCTGAGTACCTTTACCCTCGACTGCAACACCATCATGACAAGTCGAACAGCCTGAAGTAATACCATCATGACTGAAGGTTGCAGAAGTCCAGTTGAGCGTGGAATGACAGGCATCACACTCAGCAGTAGTGGCAAAGTGCAGAGTATGTTTACCCTCGGCTATCACACCGTTATGACAACTGGAGCAACTACCAGTTACTTCATTATGATCTACTCCTGTTGCAGGAACCCAACTAAGTGAGCTATGGCATAGTTCACATTCATTAGTGGATAGAATATGTTGTGCATTTTTACCTTCTGCACCCACACCATCATGGCAACTGGAACATCCGGTGATAATTCCATCATGGCTAAAGGTAGCCGAAGTCCAGTTCTGAGTTGTGTGGCAATCATCACATTCACCAATAGTAGCAAAATGCTGGGCATGTTTGCCTTCAGCAATCACTCCGTTATGACAGCTGGAACAACTGCCGGTCACGGCATCATGATCTACCGTAGTTACGGGTTTCCAGCCTATAGTTGAATGACAAAGTTCGCAGCTGGTCGTCGAATCAATATGTAATACATGTCGACCTTCGGCGGTAACACCATTGTGACAACTGGAACAGGTTCCAGTCACTGCATCATGATCAACTCTTGTTGCAGGTGCCCAGCCATAAGGCGCATGGCATAATTCACAGTCATTAGTGGTAACCAGGTGCTGTGGACTTTTTCCCTCTGCAGTAACGCCATCATGACAGCTGATACATCTATCAGTGACACCGTCATGGTTGAAAGAGGCTGAATTCCAGTTGATCGTACTATGGCAGCTATCACATTCACTGGTCGTAGCCAGATGCAAAGCATGTTTCCCGATAGCAGTCACTCCATTATGACAACTGGAACAAAGTCCCATTACCGCATCATGGTCTACCTGTATGGCCGGTAACCAGCCCACCGTGCCATGACATAATTCACAGTCATTATTTGATAAGATATGTTGGGCATCTTTACCCGCTGCCGTTACTCCATCATGACAACTGGAACAACTACCCGTCACTGCCGTATGGTCAACGCGAGTAGCAGGTGCCCAGTTTAGTGGACTATGGCATAACTCACAGTCGTTAGAAGTCGTAATATGCTGAACATTTTTACCCGCTGCGATACTACCATTATGACAACTGGAACAACCCGCAGTCACGCCATCATGATCAAATGTGGCAGAGGACCAGTCCACAGTGCTATGACAGACATCACACTCATTATTTGTAATCAGGTGCAAAGCGTCTTTACCGGTAGCAACCACATTATTATGGCAACTTGAACAGCTTCCGCTAACAGCATCATGATCAACCCGGGTCGCCGGTGCCCAGCTGACAGAACTATGGCAGGATTCACAATCACTGGTCGAATTAATATGCTGAGGATTTTTGCCTTCAGCAATCACACCATCATGGCAACTCGAACAACTGCCTATGACCGCAGTGTGATCTACTTTTGTTGCAGGAGCCCAGCCAAATGGTGCATGACACAACTGACAATCATCTGAGGTGCTCAGATGTAAAGAACTCTTGCCTTCAGCAGTACCACCATCATGGCAACTCACACAGGTCTCTGTAATATTATCATGATTAAAGGTGGCAGAGTTCCAGTCCAGGGTACTATGACAGCTATCACATTCACTGGTTGTACTCACATGTAACAAATGTTTTCCGGTTGCGGTAACACCATCATGGCAACTTGAACAATTTCCCGTGACTGCACTATGGTCTACCCGTGTTGCCGGAGTCCATGATTGAGAACTATGGCATAACTCACAGTCATTATTAGATGCTATGTGTTGAGCATTTTTACCCGATGTAATAACACCATCATGACAACTGGAGCATCCCGATGTCACCCCGTCATGATCAAATGATGCCAGTGACCAGTCAACTGTACTATGACAGACATTACACTCATCAGTGGTCTGTATATGAGAAGCATCTTTACCAGTTGAAATCACCCCGTTATGGCAACTTGAACAACTTCCAGTCACCGCATTGTGATCCACATTAGTAGCAGGAGTCCAGGACTGGGATGTATGGCATAACTCACATTCATTTGTCGTATCAATATGTTTTAAATTTTTTCCTTTACCAGTATCACTGTTATGACAACTGGAACATCCCGAGTTAATGCCATCATGACTAAATGAAGCGGAAGTCCAGTTCTGTGTGGTATGACAATCATCACAGCCATCCGTAGTAGGAAAATGCTGTGCATTTTTACCTTCAGCAACAACGCCATTATGACAACTCTCACAACTTCCAGTTACCGCATCATGATCCATTCGAGCCGCGGGAGCCCAGGCAAAAACGTTATGACAGGTCTCACAATTATTCAACGAATTTATATGCCGCGTATTTTTACCCCTGGCTTTGGAATTATTATGACAACTTTCACAACTCTCAGTCACGCCAGTATGATCAAAAACAGCATCCTGCCAGGAAACGGTACGATGACAATCATCACAGTTTTCACCGCTTTCAATATGTTGAATATTCTTTCCTTTTGCTATGGCACTATTATGACAACTCTGGCAACTGCCTTTAACCGCAAAATGATCAACTTTAGGTACAGAAGTCCATCCACCCTGCTGGTGACAAAAGGCGCATTCTTCGGTTGTAGGAATATGTGAAGGAGATGCAGCACTGGCCTGAATTCTACCCGTTGTTGAATGGCAGTCATAACATTGAGTCGGCGTTCCCTGAAAAACTCCCTGCACATGACAGGATTCACAGTTCACACGAGCATGCACAAAGTCCAGAGAGAAACTGGTTTCATCATGATTAAAGCTACGACTTTCAGCAGCTTCTGCAACACCAAAAATAGCTAAATTACAAATCATAAAAAAAAGTAGCAGGAAAACTTTTAATGAAAAGTTTGATTTGCTAACATTCATAAACAACGAACTTATCGAATACATTTTGTAACTCCTGTTCACTGGTAGTTAACGCCCAAAAGATCTCATTGAACGGATATCGATTAATTTAAAGTCATCCTGTGTATGACAGTTATCGCACTTTGACCCAAAGTTTCCATCATGAATATCATCACGTCGATGACAATCTATGCATTGGGTATTTTTCTTTCTGTTTTCATCCAGCGGTTCAAAATGGCAAAGCTGGCAATGTAGCTCGGTATGAACTCCTTCTATTTTAAAATCGGTTTTGTCGTGATCAAACTGCCAGATTAACCAGTCATTTGAGTTATGACATTGCTGACACTTCATCCCGAAAGCCTCTTTATGAACATCATCAAACTGATGACAGTCTATACAGGCTGACTTAGCATCTTTAAAAGCAGATGAGAGATGACATGACTCACAGCCAATAACTGCATGTTGACCAATCAGTGGAAAGTCTGTTAATTCATGGTCATAGCGCACATCCTCCAACCACCAGGAAGAGTCATTATGGCAGCTATCACAAAGTTTCCCTTCCTGTCCTTTATGCACATCATTGTGTTTATGGCAGCTATAACAGGCTTTATCTGTCTTTTCACCTTTGATATCCGACTGGTGACAAGCCAGGCAACTTGCTTTTTTATGAGCACCCTTTAACGCAAATTCAGTTTTAGTATCATGATCAAAACTGGATTCAGTCCAGCTCTTTTGATTATGGCAATCCTGACATTTCTCTCCACTCTTACCCTTATGCACATCATCAAGTTTATGACAGCTATAACAATTTCTGAGCGAATTATTTGTAGATTTCCACTGAGACTTTTTGCGTGTCTTTTTTATGTGACAGGTATGACAGGTTACCGAGCGATGAATATCTTTTAATTTATAACGAGTATCTCTGTCATGCTTAAAGGTTGGTTTATTCCATTTATCTTCAGTATGACAATCCTGACATTGGTTACCAAAGCGGTTCTTATGTACATCTTTTATGGCATGGCAGGACATACATTTAGTCGGTGTATCTTTATAGATATTTTCGACATGACATAAATCACAGCTTACCTGTTTATGACTGAGTTTTAATTTAAATTTTGTTGTGTCATGATCAAACTGCTCACTACTCCAGGCTTTTGGATTATGGCAATCTGCACATTTTTCACCCAACTTATTATCGTGAATATCATTGTCCTTATGGCAATCAATACAGGTAGATGGAGCTTCCCGGTACTTTTTATCCTGCTGATGACATCCCGTACATTCAGTCTGTCTATGTTTACCCAGTAATTCATAATCTGTCTGCTGGTGGTTAAAGCGGTTCGCATCCAGCCATACAATTTTTGCATCACGCCCCTTGTGATCACTATGACAAACCTGACAATCTGAAATAGCTGCTTTTTCATTTTTACTATGAAAACCTTTTTCCTGCTGGATATCCTTTTTTACTTTTTCATGACAATCTAGACATAGTTCTTTTTGTGTTATTTCTCGACCCCGCTGGTGGCACTGTTTACAGTCTAGTTCAAATTTCACATGCCCTTTGATAACATCCCCGGGCATAAATAATTTTTCAATATCAAGAGCAAATGTTTCACCACTAATTACAAGTGATACAAATAGAAACAGGAGGCCGGTTAATCTAAATATCATCAGTAAAAATGCACCACAATTACATGAGTAAACCCAGATATGACCAGCATGATAAATAATGGTAAATGCAGTATATGCCAGTAAGAAAAAAGGATTTCATTAATACCCAATTTACAAATGGATTTTAACTTTAACAATCTGGTAATAAGCTTTTTAGAATCTTCTTTGTTGGTTAGTAATTTTCGAACTTTTCTGCGTAATCTATTTACTCCCCGGTTCATCGACAGATAAAACCATAACGATCTGTTAATACCCGTATGCCGATTCACCAGCTTCTGTTCTAACTGATTTAATTCATCAGTAATTTCAGGATGTTTTTCGGTAAGCGAAACTACTAGTTGCTGCCAGTCTTCATCCTGATGGTAAAGCTCTTCAAATTGAATTTTTTCACCGTACAAACCATGATGAATTCGTCGATAAAGATAACGTCCTATCAGACCACTTCCCGCAACAATTAACATACTAAAAAAGGCTACACTACCGTTTAAAGAACCCAGCCGATAACCAGAATGCAAAATAATTAGAACCGGCCCGGCAACTCCTAAAAACATATGAAAGCGGAACCAGAACTTTATAGACCCTGCATATTTCCAGCGTGGTTTTCTTTTACGTACAGGGTAAACTAGTAGCAACAGCATCATTGAACCACCCAGAATTCCGAGCCAGTAACCAATGCCAGATTCAGCAACAAGGTATCGCTGTTCAGCCACCACCCATCCAGCATAGATGATGGCCAGAATGGCACCATACCAAAACAGAGTGAGAGCATTTAGCGCATGTTTAAGCACAATAATTAGTCCAGATTATAAAAAAGTAAAACAGGTTAATAAATATAGCAGAAATACATATATGTTTGGGAATATATTCCTAAATTTGAGATATAATCACATTTTTCTATTTATAGATTACACTTATTATTTTATAGATTAGACTTATAGACTACTTTTACAATTAAATCGAATGGAAACTTACCTCTACTTTTTACCCATTATGCTATTTCTGGCGGGTTACATATACCTGACCAGTCGGCAACAAAAAGTAAGTGCATTTACCCGCCAGAATGCAATTGAAACAGGGCTCGCTGAACCTGCATCACTGCATCCTGTTATCGATAGAAATAAATGCATTGGCTGCAAATCCTGTGTCTATGCTTGCCCCCAGCAACTGGGTCACAATGTGCTGGGAATATTCCATGGCAAAGCAGAATTACTGGAACCGGCTAACTGTATTGGTCACGGTGCCTGCAAAAAAGCCTGCCCGGAAGGTGCTATCACTTTAGTCTTTGGAACAGAGAAACGTGGCGTCGATATCCCTCAGGTAAACGACCACTTTGAAACCAATATCCAGGGGATTTATATAGCAGGAGAACTCGGTGGCATGGGTTTGATTAGAAATGCTATAGAACAGGGTAAAAGCGCAATCAAAGCACTCTCAGAGTCATTACAGAAAAAAAGTAGTAACCCCTATCAGGTGATTATCGTCGGTGCCGGCCCTGCTGGAATTGCTGCTACATTAAGCTCAAAACAAAAAGGACTTAATTACTTAACACTCGACCAGGATTCACTGGGTGGAACCGTGTTTCAATATCCCAGAGGTAAAGTTGTCATGACTCAACCTGTTGAATTACCACTGGCCGGTAAAATGAACTTCAAGGAAACCAGTAAGGAGAATCTTCTGGAGTTCTGGCAGGGAGTCGAAAAAGAGACCAATATTAAAATAAACTACCGGGAAAGTGTTTCTCAGATTGAAACAACCGAATCCGGTTTCAAAGTTAAAACCAGTAAAGATGAATACCTCACCGATAAAGTTTTACTTACCATCGGTCGCAGAGGTACTCCTAGAAAACTGGGCATCCCGGGAGAAGAGTTGCCCAAGGTTGTGTATCGATTGATAGACCCCGAACAGTATATCAACCAGAAAGTCATGATTGTTGGTGGTGGTGACAGCGCTCTGGAGGCTGCTTTGGCCATCGCTGATGTAGAAGGCAGTGAGGTTTCATTGTCATATCGAAGTGACAGTTTTTCACGAGCAAAAGCTAAAAATAGAGATCGTATTGATGAGTACTCATCTAAAGGTAAAATCAAACTTTACCTGCCATCTACACTCACCGAAGTTGATGATGAGAGCCATGTTTCACTAGATCACAATGGTGAGAAAATAACCATTTCTAACGATGCAATTATCATCAATGCGGGAGGTATTTTACCTACCGGATTTCTCAAACAAATCGGTATCCAGGTTGATACCAAGTATGGAACAGCTTAATGAAATTAGCATCAACAACCCTCACCCATTTCCTACTCTCAATCTGCCTGCTATTACCCTTAGTTGCAGTTGCTGATGAACATACAATTCTTAAAGCCATAGATAAAACAATACGACTACGCGATTACGATCAGGCTGTAAAGCTGTTACAACCCCTGCTAAAGAAAAATAGCGCTGAAGCACAATACCGAATGGCCGGTTTATATCGTTCGGGTTCGGGTGTGCCAAAAGATCTGGACAAGGCCTTGTCTGAATATCACAAAGCCAGTTTAAGTGGACTCGATAAAGCACAGTTTGCACTTGCATCACTGCTGGAAAAGCAGGGCTTCAGTAACAAAAAAATGATCGAAATCAAGAAGTGGTTTCAGGCTGCTGCCGATCAGGGTCACCGCAAAGCCAGGAAAAAACTGGCTGCTCTTGAAAAAAGAATAGCCAATAACAGTGCTGCAACAGTCAGCCATGAAACTATTTTTAGTGCTATTAGAAACAATGATCTCGACCAGATAAATTCACTCATAGAACAACAGGTGAATATGGACTTCAAAGATGCAAACCTTAGAACACCATTGATGGTTGCTTTACTGGCTAAACATCATGAAATGTCACAACTACTACTTCCTCATTCCAGCCAGCTTGATGATATGGATATAAACAACAACCGGGCTTTACACCTGGCAAGCAGTAACAGTTACGCCGATATCGTATTAACCCTTATTCAACAACAAGTCGATATTAATGCTTCTGACGGGCTAGGGAATACTGCTCTCATTATTGCTACTCGACATGATGACAAAGAAATCTTACGACACTTACTAGATAATCATGCCGACCCTTCTATAAAAAACAAAAAATCCCAGACAGCTCCTCAACTGGTTCAAACTCTTGATTTAAAAAATGCTCGAACACTCTTCAAGGAATTTAACATTGAATTACCTGTTAAAAATAAAGATTATGCTGAAGTTGATATAAAATCCTTCCGCGCCAGCATTGCAAAATCATCTTCACTGTACAAAGGATGGCCTCTGCTTAATATTGCCAGCCTGCTAGGGGAGTCAGCTATAGTCGCACAACTACTCGACCAGGCAGTCCCCATCAATGACACCGATTCAAAAGGAAATAGCGCATTACATCGAGCCGCAAGCAAAGGTCAGATAAAAACACTTAAACTATTAATATCACGCGGCATCAACATCAATGCCATTAATCACCAACAGCAGACAGCTTTATATGTTGCAGCCTCGACAGGAAAATTAAAAGCCGTTAACTATTTAGTTAAAAATGGGGCAGACACATCTCTTATTGCGAAGAATAAAACCAGTGCTTTATCTATAGCCATTTCAAATAAACATGTTAAGGCAGCCGAGTCACTGATTTCAAAAAAGCTGAGTAAACCGGCTATTCACCAGGCATTGTTAGTGGCTCTACTGAATAACATGGAATCACTCAGCGTACAGTTAATTAAACGTGATGAGCTGTTACTTTTTTCCTATACTAAAAACCGCTCTGCTTTATGGCACAGTGCCAACCTTGGTTTAATGAAAGCCACAACAGAGTTACTTCACAGAAACAGAATAGATATTGATTTGCCCGACAAAGATGGATTTACCGCTCTGGCGAGATCCATCAATAACGGTTTTTCAGACATCGCTGGATTATTAATAACGAGTGGCGCAAATATAAATACCGTAACCCATGAAAAGAACAGCATGCTGATGCTGGCTGTACTTTCAAAACAACCTGCTACATTTAAAAAAATACTCAAACTGGATAAAAATTTAAATGCAAAAAATAATTCAGGCAATACAGCACTAATGCTCGCAGCAAGCAATGGTAACAAGGAATTTGTTGAACTATTAATCAAATCCGGGGCCGATATCCAAACTCGTAATCAGGATGATTTAAATGCTTACCAGATGGCCATAAATGCCAGCCATCCATCTATTGCTGAATTAATTAAAGAAAATAGTGGGCAACTGTTTAAACTATTTAATTAATCACTACCCCTCTTCAGATAAAAGCTCATAGTTTCGTAGGGTGCGCCGCGCGCACCATTTATTTTAGCGCCAATACCCATGGTGCGCACGGCGCACCCTACCCGTAACATCAATAATAACTAACTCCTGATAAAATAATTTGGTTCAGCTAGCATTCAGTAGCCCCAATATAAACTTCATGGCATAAATCAATAAACCACGGAGTTTAAGATGAAATCATTAAAATCTTTTCCCATAAAAACAGTTGCAATAGTATTAACCATTTCCAGCCTGTTTATAACCAGCAGTGTACAGGCGCATCACAATGATGAATACCTGCCTTTAGCACCTTTAATTTTATATAACGTGTTAATTAGACCGCAACATGTGCAGCGTAATCAGCACCATTCACACTATCAAAAACCCAGAAGACACAGCCAAAGTCATGGTCGTTATAGCCACAAAAGATTAATTAAAAAAAGCCGTCGGTTTTAAATCAGGAGATTAAGTGATGAAATTTTTAAATTTATTGTTAGTACTTTTATTACCTGGCGTAATTTATGCCGCAGACACCACAAACCTGACACGATCTGCAGGAAAGATGGTCAATGACAGCAGCCTGGAATTAAACTCAGCTTTAGCCAGCAGTCCTGTTGTTGAATCCACTCTTGTCAAACCACGAGGAATAGAAAACAAATCGGAACCAGCTCTAAACCAACAGTATCGCACAGCAAATCACGGCTCACTGGTTGAGTTTGAAATATTCGATGCCTGGGTAGAATTGACCGGAGACATTGATCATGATGGTTTTTTCCATCGTATTAAAACCACCTTCGATGCGGATGTAAATACATCGGTAGAAACGGTTTATGCCAAGCTTTATTTAAGCTATGAAGGAGGACCGTGGCAGCAATATGCAGACAGTGATATGTTTGAAATTTATTACGACTCTATCGATGACACCTACGAAGTTGTTGGAGAATTAATCGAAGGTTATCCGCCCGGTTATTACGAAGTGTTGATCGAGTTACACAGCTTTTATCACGAGGGAGTAGTGGCCAGTCGCATGATATCTTCTGATGCCGATGGTTATGCAATTTCTCTTGAAGATTTAAGCTATGACGAAATCTATATACAGGATACCTATTATTACGAACCAGACTATATTGTGGGTGCCGGCAGTTTTTCCTGGGTCGGTATATTGATGCTTGGATTGCTGTTAATAATAAAACTGAAATATTTTCCTACAACCAAATTGCAGAAAACAAAATAAAAAACTAAACCACCATTTGCCAAGTATTTGTAGGGTGCGCCATGCGCACCATGGGTGTTAGTACTGAGATTAATGGTGCGAACAGCTCACCCAACAGTCCTTTAATCAATAATAAATCCCAACACCACATGATTCCAACTAAGGAAATTTAATTTTGTACTGATCTGCACCCAGATTAACGTTAGAATCTTATCCTGATTTAAAAGCATAGAGAATTATGTCATCCGTCACTTTTAGCGGTTCAACACGCATCCTGCGCCAACTGTATTTTTTAAGAAACATCACTATCACCTTTGTTACGGTGATGACGATGATGGCATTTTTTGGCCTGAAGATTAATCTGCCAGTGATACCCTTGAGCATCATTATTTTGATCATGGCTGTCACTAACCTGATCACCCGAATATTTATTGACTCTGGCAAACCAATCACCGAAAAACTGATATTTTTTCAGCTGTTACTGGAAATATTTTCTTTTTCACTGATTTTATATTTTTCAGGTGGCGCTACCAATCCTTTTACTTTCTTTTATCTAATCCCTCTTGCGATATCCGCAACCGTCATACCCGGATTATCGACCTGGATACTCACCTCACTCACCGTTATTTTGTACAGCCTACTGCTTAAATACTATGTGCCGTTAAGCTACAACATGATGGATCATCAGACAGGAATGGCCAGTGATGGACAGTTTTCACAGCATGTATCCGGTATGTGGTTTGGTTTTCTGGTCAGTGCAATTTTAGTCACCTGGTTTATCACTTACCTGTCGAAAGAGTTAAAGCAGCGTGAACAGGCTATAGCCGATGCTAGACAACGTGAATTGCGTGACCAGCAGATGGTTACTCTGGGAACACTGGCGGCAGGCACAGCACATGAACTGGGAACCCCCCTGGCCAGCCTGGCAATTATTGCGGGAGAAATCACCAATGGATATTCAGAGAAATCAGACCCGGAGCTTTTTGAAAACCAGGCCATACTGCGAAACCAGATTCAACGCTGTAAAAAAATACTTTCTGTTCTTTCTGACTCTACCGGCGAATCGCGGGCTGATGAAGGCTACCTGATGCCGGTAGTAGATTTTTTTGATCAGGTATTCAACAGCTGGCATGAGCAGCGCCCAGATACTCACTACATAAAAAAGGTAGATTCATTACAGACTTCATTTCAACTTTTATTTGACAAAACTATTTCACAGGCACTCATCAACCTGTTAAATAATGCAGCCGATGCAAGCAATGATCCCATAGAAATCCACGCAGCTATCGATAAACATCAACTATTGATTGAAATACAGGATAATGGGGGTGGCTTTAGTGAAGAACAAATAGCGATGGCTGGAGAAGTCTCCTTTTCCAACAAACCAGACGGCATGGGCATTGGCCTATTCTTGGCAATAACAACCATTCGCCGGAGCGGCGGCAGTATTGAATTTCAACACCGGCAATCCGGGGGAACCAGCACATTTGTCAGGTTAGCATTGATATGAATCCGCTAAACGCAGTAGAATTTCGCCATGAGTGAAGAAAACCCAAAATTATTACTGGTCGACGATGATGAAATTTTTTGCCAGGTTTTATCCAAAGCCCTGCACACGAGAGAATACAGTGTCGATATTGCTTATAATCAGAACGACGCAATACAAATTGCGCAGCAACAGCATCCAGAGTTTGCAATTGTCGATTTACGCATTGGAAATGACTCCGGCTTAAACGTCATAAAGTCACTGGTTGAATCCGAGCCAGGCATCCGTATCGTTGTACTTACCGGATACGCCAGCATCAGTACCGCTGTAGAATCGATCAAACTGGGGGCCATTCACTACCTGACCAAACCCGCAGAAGTTGAGGATATTTTAAAAGCCTTCTACCATGACGAGGGCAATGCCGATATCAACCTGCAAACTCAACCCATGTCCGCTAAACGAATGGAATGGGAGCATCTGCAAAAAGTATTACATGATAATAACGGTAATATTTCAGCCGCAGCACGTGCTATGGGCATGCACCGAAGAACGCTTCAACGCAAGCTTACTAAAAAGCCGGTTAAAGTTTAACCTTCTGCTGGAACCATTTACTGAGCTGGATGACTAAAGCAAATAGGCTGTAATTAACGACCCACTGGTGATTGCAGAATAATTCTAATTTAGATTGTTTCAGGTTTCCCATATGCAAAGAAGTCGATGGATACTGCTGTTATCAATCACATTGTTATGTGGCTCGCCTTTATATGCCAACCACTTTTTCCTGCTACAGCATCAGTCTATATTTACTGACGTCACCAAGCAGCTACAAAAACTAGTCGATAACTATACTCTGGACGGTGTTTCGATCGGGGTAGTTAATGAATCCGGCCTTATCTGGACCAGCAGTTTCGGTTATGCCAACCGGGAAAAGCAGGTAAAAGCTTCTGAAAATACCGTCTACCGTGTTGGCTCACTGTCCAAGTTATTAACTGCAACTGCCATTTTACAGCTGGAAGAACAAAAATTAATCGATATAGACCAGGCAGTATCAGCCTATATTCCACGTTTTAACTATAAAACCAGGTTTTCAGAATCTGGCATCATTACCAGCAGACACCTGTTAACCCATCTGTCCGGATTGCCTTCCAATATTAATAAAGGGCACTGGACTGAAGAACGCTTCACCGATCTGGTGGAAAGGTTGCGTACAGAATACGCCTCATATCCCACCGATTTCATTCTCAATTATTCGAATGTGGGTTATAGCCTGCTGGGCACCATCATTGAAGAGAACACCGATTATTTGTTTGAAGATTATATCCAGAAACATTTATTCGACCCGCTAGAAATGACCGATTCAAACTTTAATCCTTACGGTTCAACCATTCATGAATCAGCAACAGGTTATAAAAAACAGGTCGCACAATCAAACTTACCTGTACGTGATATTCCTGCACTTGGGCTTAATTCCAGCCTGGTAGATATGTCACATTTTATATCCGCAATTCTCAATCATGGAGTGTATAACCATAAACGCATACTCGAAGCTGGCAGTGTAGAGTCCATGTTTAATATTCAAAACAAACATGTAAATCTGGATTTTGACCAGCTTATCGGTATTCCCTGGTTCATTAATAAGATCAACGACGAACAACAAAGCCTGATTGTAGAACATGGCGGCACCACCATTAATTTTTCCAGCCAGATCATGCTGGCCCCGGAACATCAACTGGGCATCATCATTTTATCCAATACCAGCCAGGTCAATACAGTCATCAACAAAATAGCTAAACAGTTACTCGATAAGCTGATGAGTAGCCCTGAACAAAACATCATTAGCTACATTCCTTCCAAACTGCAAAAGACAAAATCCACAGACAGTAGTACAAGTCGATATATCTCCAAATCAGGCATTATTGAAATTGACAAAGATGCCAGTCAGTTATGCGATTGTCAGACCAATCGAAAACTTAACCTGGTACCTTTGCCTGACGGCTGGTTTGGGCTTTCACCCGATAATAAAAAATACACCAGCAAAATTACCGAACAGGTCATCGACGGCAACGAAGTTATCGTACTGGAAAAAAATGGCAAACAGCATCGCATTGGTTCCCGTTATAGGCCCAATGACAATCGTTTTCACTGGGAACAATATTTTGGAAAATATGAAATCATCAACCCCGATGAAAATTTTCCAGTCACCGATGTGAGGATTTTTGATGAAGATAATATGACCTATATGTGTTACCGCATGCCCAAATTATCTAACAAACTGATCGTGTTACCAATAACACCCGTTTCAGAGCAGGAAGCCATCACCGAAGGACTAGGCCGAAGCAAAGGAGAAACCGTTTACAGCCAGAATATAGATGGTGAAACCCACCTAATTTACTCCGGTTATATTGCAAAAAAAATATAACGTAGGGTGCGCAGTGCGCACCATGAATTCTTTATTTGGTTATTATCTCAGGCCCCATCATCATGGTTGGTAACCAGGTAGAAACAAACGGCACATATGTCACAATAATTAAAAAGATAAACATAATACCCAACCACGGGGCTGCCGCTTTAACAACATTAAGCATAGACATACCCGCAACACCCGCCGTCACAAACAGGTTCAAGCCCACCGGAGGTGTAATCATGCCTATTTCCATATTTACCACCATAATAATGCCCAGGTGAATAGGATCTATTCCCAGTGCGATGGCTATAGGAAAAACCAGTGGAGCCACAATGATCAACAACCCAGAAGGCTCCATAAACTGACCACCGATGAGTAATAACACATTCACCACGACCAGGAACATAATCGGTCCCAAACCAGCTGTCAGCATCGCTTCGGTAATCATTTGAGGAATACGTTCCTCGGTCAACACATGTTTTAAAATCAGTGCATTCGCAATGATAAACAGCAACATGATGGTTAACTTGCCCGCTTCAAACAGGCTGTGTTTTGTATCTTTATGCCAGAACACAGAAAGCCCGCGCCAGATAACCATCAAACCACCCTTGCCTTCATTTTTGAATGGGCCCATATCTTTATAGATAAAATTGGCAATTAAAAAGGCATAAATCGCAGCCACAGCCGCAGCTTCGGTAGGAGTAAAAATACCTCCATAAATACCGCCCAGAATAATCACAATCAGCATTAAACCCCAACTGGCATCACGGGCAGAATTAAACACTTCACCCCAACCAGCCCAGGGTTGAGCAGGTAAATGTTTGTAGCGGGCAACCACATAGATGCCCAGCATTAACATGCCTCCAGCCATTAAACCGGGAATAACCCCAGCCAGAAACATACGTCCAACCGATACATCAGTCGCTGCGGCATACACCACCATAACGATAGAAGGTGGAATCAATATACCCAAAGTTCCCGCGTTACAGATAACACCTGCCGCAAATTCTTTGGTGTAACCAACCTGCACCATACCGGCAATAACAATACTACCTATCGCGACTACGGTGGCGGGTGATGAACCGGAAAGTGCTGCAAATAACATACACGCAAATACCGATGCCATTGCCAGACCACCACGAAACGAACCTACGATAGCAATCGCAAAACGGATAATTCGATGAGCTACACCACCGGTCGACATAAAGACGGAAGCCAGAATAAAAAATGGGATGGCTAATAAAGTGTAATGTCCTTCAAATGCAGAAAACAGTGTTTGAGCAACAGATGCCAGAGATGCATCGGAGTGGATCATTAAAAATATAATACTGGAGAGGCCGAGAGAAACAGCGATAGGCACACCGATCAACATTAAACCTATGACCATCAGGAAAAGAATTAATATAGCCATTACATTTTCTCCTTGTGGTCAGCTTTATGCGCTAACTCTTCTTCATAAGCCTGAGCTTCTTCAATCTCATCCTCGACTTCATGACTGGCAATTATTTTATCCAGGTCACCTTTGAAAACTCGCCACCCCAGCTGGAAAAAACGAAATGTGAGTAAAGCCATTCCCAGTGGTAAAGCCAGATATGGAATAAAACGAGGAATTTTTTCATACCGCTCACCTTCATTCAGCCAGTCAGCCAAAAACATTAACGTTTCCGGCATCGGAATATCTTCGGTTTCGAGCCAGGCTCGTTCTGTAGCAAATGGATACCAGTAATCCCAGGACCCTATCAACAACAGAATTGAATAATTAAGACAGGCAATAATAGCCAGTATGGCTAAAAACCTTCTTACTGGTGGAGACACCATATTAATAACCACATCTACACCAATATGCACATGTTTCTTCACGGCATAAGAAGCACCCATCAGCACCAGCCAGGCGAACAGGAACACCGTCATTTCAAGTGCCCACAAAATATTGCTGTTGAAAACGTAACGTGCGATGACGTTAGCGAAAGTGATGAGAGTCATTAATCCAAGGCATACGGCAATACTGGTTTCCTCGATATTGTCGATGACCTGGCCGAGCTTGGTTGTCGGTTCGTGAGTCATGCTTGGCTCCTCAGGTTATTTTATAATTATTATTAATTTTTATACCACGAAGTCACAGAGAACACGAAGAAAAATTTATTATTAATTCACTAAAAACACCTTTCAAAATGATATTGAGTAATCTGGCATTCAAGTTAGCAATTTATTTTCAACTCTTCGTGTTCTTCGTGCCTTCGTGGTGAAAGGCTCTACTTATTCGCTTTTAAAGCAGCATTCATCAAGTCTTTACCGATATCCTTTTCAAACTTCTTCCATACAGGTTTCATTGCTTCAACCCATGCCTGACGTTGAGAAGCCGTCAAAGTACGTACTGTTCCACCTGCTTTCAGAATATTTTCCTTATTCATGTTATTAACTTTGCCGGACTCACCATTACGCATTGCAGTCACTTCTTTCAGGATTGTACCTAACTGGTTACGAACATCATTTGGTAAACCTTTCCACCATTTGTTAGACGTTACTACCAGGTAATCAAGAATACCGTGATTGGTTTCTGTTACGCCATCCTGAACTTCAAAGAACTTTTTACCGTAAATGTTAGACCAGGAATTTTCCTGTCCATCGATAACTTTAGTCTGCAGACCACCGTAAACTTCTTTAAAAGACATTTTCTGTGGGCTGGCACCTAACTGCTCAAACTGGGCAACCAGTACATCGGAAGCCTGAACACGAAATTTAAGACCTTTAGCATCGGAAGGTTTGATCAGAGGACGACTGGCTGACATCTGTTTCATACCGTTATGCCAGAATGCCAGACCTTTCAGACCACGACGTTGCATGGAGCTTTTCAGCTTTTCACCATCAGCTGAGTTTTGAAAGCGATCTACTGCATTCACGTCTTCAAATACAAATGGCAGATCGAAGATACGGAATTTTTTAGTAAATTTCTCAAATTTTGATAACGAAGGTGCCGCCATTTGCACATCGCCATTCAACATCGCTTCAAGCACTTTTTTATCATTATAAAGTGTTGAGTTAGGGAATACCTGCATACAGGCTTTACCGTTCATTTCGGCATTTACACGCTTTTCCAGTAATGAAGCAGCAATACCTTTTGGGTGTTTATCGGTATTCGTTACGTGACTGAACTTGATGACGATTTCACCGGGGTCACAGTTTGCCAGAGCGGATGTGCTGGATACAGCCAGCACAGATGAAACAGCTAAACCTAATATTACTTTACGCATGTGTTTTCTCCAAAGTTTGGTTATGTTACCCGGTTTAATACCAGGCTTAACCCTTTAGAGGTAAGCACTAGCCGTGCCAAAACTCATAAAACACGGCGAATGAATGCAACTTATTGAAATAACAAAGGAAGTTAAATATTTAAGGAATTAAGACAATATTCTAATGGGTGGAAACCCACGCATTTCAATATTAAGAATGGATGCTAGCTGACACAGAGAAGCATAAATGATTAAGTGTAATCAAAAGCAGGTCACTAGCTGGAATTAAAATAAATGGTTCTGTATGAAAATCATGTAGTGCTATCAAATACTACAGAACACGTCATTCCTGCTAAGAGCATGCAGGAATGACGTAGCTTCAATGAAGCTGCTGCTCTGCCTGACTTTCATACATAGCCATTAAATATTAATTAGCCTCAGAAGGTAGAATGTGGAACTCTACCCGACGATTTTGAGCACGACCGGCAGGCAGTTTATTACTCACTAGAGGCATTGATTCACCAAAACCCCGGGCTTCCAGTCGACTACTGTTAACACCTTTTGACACCAGGTAATCTACAACACTCTGAGCTCTGACAGCAGAAAGTTTCTGATTATTTTCTATGGTTCCCTGGCTATCAGTATGTGCTTGTACCTGAATACGAAGTAACGGGAATTTCAATAGTTCTGTTATCGCTTTATTCAGTATCAACTTTGATTTTTTAGTCAGTTCTACTGAAGCGAGTTTGAATTTAACGCCTTCAGTTTTTATTTCTAAAATAGCACAACCCACCGAATTTACCTTAGCACCACTAATTGATGCAGGGCATTCATCATGAAGATTTAGAATACCATCAGCATCATTGTCATTACTGGCTTCACATTCCAACTGATTGACTTTAGTCCCTGCTTCGGTAGTTGAACATGGATCTTTGACATCAATGACTTCGTCAGTCAATCCATTTGAAAGCACATGAAACTGAACCCGACGATTTTGGGCTCGACCTTCTGGCAGTGCATTACTCACCAGTGGAGTTGATTCACCAAAACCTTTAGCTTCCAGTCGGCTGCCTGTAACACCTTTTGACACAAGGTATTCCACAACACTCTGAGCTCTGGCATCAGAAAGTTTCTGATTATTTTCTATGGTTCCCTGACTATCTGTGTGCGCCTGAACTTGAATACGAACCGACGGAAACTCAAGCAGTGCTACTATCGCTTTATCCAGAATCACTCTGGATTTTTTAGTCAGCTCGGCAGAAGCAACTTTAAAATTAACACCTTCTATTTTCGTTTCAAAAATAGCACAGCCTACAGCATTAACATTAGCACCTCTAATTGTTGCAGGGCACTCATCTTGAGTATTTAAAACACCATCTGCATCCAGATCCACATTACATCCCAGGTCATCCACCTGAACACCTGCAACAGTAGCAGGACACTGATCTTTACTATCAACTACGCCATCAATATCACTATCAAGTTCACAGCCAGAACTATCTACAGTTCTAGCTGCAGCAGTGTCAGGACACTGATCTACAATATCAATAACCCCATCACCATCTGTATCCAGATCGCACCCAAGTTGATCAACCTTAGCTGCAGGTGCTGAAGAAGGACATTGATCCTGACTATCAACAACACCATCATTATCAGAGTCCAGTTCACACCCGGTTAAATCAACCATTGAACCTGTTGGTGTCTGTGGACATTCATCTTCTGCATCAAAAACACCATCCATATCACCATCTTTTGGAGCCGGGGCAACAACTTTCACGGGAACGGGAGCTGCATCCTGTTTTCCAAACCGATACAGTAAACCTATCGTCCATAAAGAGGCATCTTCATCATAGCTTTCCAGATCTGCACGCACAGCAAATCCATTTTCCCAGGCATATTCAACACCTAGTCCAAGTGAAATCTGAACCGAATTAGTAATCGAATACGGCACTGTGGCACTATTATCAATATTACCTATGCCTGCTTTGATATAACTGGCCAGTCCTACATGGTCATTTCCATTCTGATCATAAAAATAATACAACGCATTAAGAGAAAGAATCTGATAATCGATTTCGCCAACAGGCTTTAATGTAGCTGTACCCAGGTTTGACATACTCAGTTCAAGACTAAAATATTGATTTACATCCATACCCAGATAAAGCCGGGTACCCGAATCGGTATCATCATCGATAGAATAAATAGTTTCATCAGTACCAGGTCTCATTAACGAGTAGCCCACACCAGCACCAATATAAAAAACCTCTTCAAACTCTTCCTCCTGCTGATCTGTCACCTGTGCATTTGCAGTTCCGGTAACAGAAAAAAACAATAGAAATATCATCAGGGCCTTTTTTGGTTTGAGGCGTGTTACCAGCTTCAACATAGCTAATACCAGTAAAATCCACAGATTAAACTGTCCAACACCTTTCAGACCTGTTCGAATTTCACCACGGTCATCAGTAATATCCTGATAATCTGGTAAACCATCATAGTCTGTATCCATTAAGTCAGTTGAATCATCACTTACAGCATCATCAAGACCATCTCCATTTAAATCTTCAAACGAGTCAACAATTCCATCTCCATCACTATCAGTTCTACCGGTTTCGACTATATCCAACAAACCATCATTATCAGCATCCAGATCACGATGATCGGCAGTACCATCCGCATCAGTATCTATAGGCAATAATCCACTTCCACTGGCAAGACCATTTATATTAGTGACAGGTACTCCACTGCCTATAGTGCCGTCTCCATCATCATCACTACCACCACTTTCGACTACATCTGAGATGCTGTCGTTATCACTATCCAGATCTCTGAAATCTACAATGCCATCATTATCGGTATCAATAACCACTCCACCGTTATAATTGATAATCCCATCATCGAGCGTTACTTCGACACTGTCTGACAGACCATTAACACCGACATCAAAACTATTATCTATGCGGCCATCATTATCAGTATCCAGCTCGGCCGGATTAGTGATGCCTGATTCAATCAGGTCAAAAAGACCATCGTTATCACTGTCCAGATCCAGGCTATCAACTATGCCGTCACCATCAGTATCTACCAGACCATCACCTTCAAGACTATCTGGAATACCATCATTATCATCATCAAGATCCGTGTTATCAGGAATACCATCATTATCAGCATCATTTGTATCCTGATAATCCGGAATACCATCATTATCATCATCTGGTAATGCAGTAGTCGTTAATGCCAGCTGATTATCAAAACCATTACCATCGGTATCAACAAAACCATCTATCTGACCATTGTCATCGACATCAAGACCACCAGCTTCAACCAGATCATTAATCCCATCACCATCTGAATCAACATCAAAAAGATCTAGCTCAGTATCACCATCTGTATCAGCAGGATTTAAAATAATTCCGTCAACCAGCCCAAGTGCATCCACTGTTGGCAACCCTGTACCGATAATGCCATCAGCATCGGGGTCATTCCCTCCGGCTTCAGTGACATCAGGAATACCATCATTATCGCTATCCAGATCATGCTGATTTAAAACTCCGTCACCATCGGTATCCAGAGAGGTCAAAGCACCTCCAATTTCTACACCGTTATCATCAACAATTTGAGGAGCCGGACCGAGCAGACCATCACCATCAGGATCTGTACCACCAGACTCAATAACATCCATAATTCCATCGTTATCACTATCCAGGTCTAACTGATCGACGATTCCATCTCCGTCTGTATCAGGTAAAGGCAGAGTACTACCCGCTATACCATCATCAAAACCATCACCGTTGGTATCAGTAAAGTCATCTACTAAACCGTTATTATTGGTATCGGTACCGCCAGCTTCTTCAAGGTCAAACAGCCCGTCGCCATCAGAATCCAGGTCCAGCTGATCACTAATTCCATCACCATCAGTATCGGCAGGTAGTAACCCGCCACCACTGGTCACAACACCATCTGTATCTACCGTTGGAACACCAGTTCCAACAATGCCATCACCATCGTCATCACTGCCACCCGCTTCAATTACATCTGGTATGCCATCATTGTCACTATCAAGATCACGGAAGTCTTCTACACCGTCGCCATCGGTATCCAGTGGTAATCCACCGTTATAACTCACAGCTCCACTGTCAGCCACTGTCTCAACCATATCGGCAAGGCCATTCGACCCTACTCCATTAGCAGGATCAATCTGGCCATCGTTATCAGTATCCAGTGCGGCTGAGTCAGCTCCAGATTCGAGTAGATCAAACAGACCATCATTGTCTGAATCAAGATCCAGGCTATCGACTATGCCGTCACCATCAGAGTCTACTAATCCATTGCCTTCGAGTGCATCAGGGATACCATCGTTGTCATCATCAAGATCGGTTGAATCTGGAATGCCATCGTTATCACTGTCGGTACTTTCAAGATAGTCAGCAGTTCCATCACCATCTGCATCCGGTAGAGGTAGAGCACTACCCGCTATACCATCATCAAAACCATCACCGTTGGTATCGGTAAACCCATCAACCAAACCATTGTTATCCGTATCAGTACCACCGGCTTCTTCAAGATCAAACAGTCCATCGCCATCAGAATCCAGGTCCAGCTGATCACTAATTCCATCACCATCAGTATCTGCAGGTAGTAATCCGCTACCACTGGTCACAACACCATCTGTATCAACGACTGGAACCCCGGTACCAACAATGCCATCACCATCGTCATCA
>Ga0233440_1001120_pt1 | contig 25850 bp, 20 predicted proteins | sample SI_123_September_5_FD_182791 | JGI IMG/M metagenome (GOLD analysis project Ga0233440, IMG submission 182791) | Seawater microbial communities from Saanich Inlet, British Columbia, Canada - SI_123_September2016_120_MG | ecosystem: Environmental > Aquatic > Marine > Inlet | place: Canada: British... | reverse complement strand
AAGCTATTATAATTATGACAGACCGCACATGTCTCACGATGGGAGAACTCCATATGAGGTCATGAAGTCTCTCTTAGAAATATGAGTTTTTGTCTAATGGGGTATGACGCATCACAATATCGCGCCAAAATGCCAAATTGATTGGTGTGAGGTTGCTACCCTTTATGACTTGCGTAATAAAGGGTAGACCAAAAAGCAGAGGCCAAGATTATCAGCGGTGCTCCCATCAATCGGCGGGTGTTCATATCCCTAATCTTCACATAGGTCTTCTATTTTGGAACCTTCCATCGCCTGCACCATGTCAGTGGGAAGGAGAGCCAGCCCAACATCTGGGCGACCCGCGCTGATGATGACCTGCTCCAACTCCAGCACATGTTGAGATACATAACTGGGCACATCCTTTCGGCGGAATGCCAGAACAGAAACAGCACCCACCTGATAACCAGTCACTCTTTGGACATCTCGCTGGGAAGCCATTTGGACTTTTTTATCTCCCAGTATTGCACCGACCTTTTTGAGACTGAGCCGCCGATCTCCGGGAATTACAATCAAGATAAATGCGCTTCGCCCTTGGCCTGAGCTTGCTAAGCGTTGAACCAACATCGCTTTAACGACCTGTGCTACCGGAACGCCCAAATCTTCTGCCACGCCTTCAGCCGTAAACTCTTTACCAGACTGCTGGCGTATCTCGTATGAAATCCCCTTTTCATCGAGTGCCCGCATTGGCATTGTTTTGGAAATGCCTTTTTTCTTTTTTGCCATATTAGCCTCCACTGGGCGTAAGCCCCATTGCCCGAACATATTGCATATCAAAATTAGGATTTTGGTCTAGGTCTACTTGCTCAGAATGGGCGGCTATTTTTTCTCCCCGCGCAAAACCCTCGTCAGAGAGGAAGATAGCAGCACCAAAACCGGCTCCGTTTGCGGTCATTTCCACCACCTCGCGGTCTACTGGCGGGATCATGCCCAAATCAAGGACGGATTCTATATCAACCTGTCCGCCAAATGAGCCGGTGAGGATGACGCGTTTCAAATCTTCCGCTTTCAATTCCAATTCATCCATAAGGATATTAATAGAGGCGCGAATAGATCCTTTTGCCTTTTGTAGCTCCCGAATATCCATTTGAGAGAGATATAAATCGCCTTCTTTTGTCAATTTGATGCGCTTGATACCCTTCTCGTCTTTGTCTATGCGCTGGGCAAAAGCTTCAGGGAGTTTTTTTGAAATTCTGCCACTAGCCTCAATCACGTCTGCGTCTCGTAACTGGTGAATCAGGCTTAATAATCCTGAACCTGTCAAACCGATTGGGGGAGCATCGGCGATGGTGTGCAAAATAATTTCATCGGCTTCAATTTTTGCGCCCACGATAGCCCCATCTATAGCTCGCGTCCCGCAAGAGATATTCACACCTTCAAAAGCCGGTCCCGCCGCAGTGGAGGCGGTCAGGATGCGCTTGCCGTCCGTGACCATCACCTCGCCATTTGTGCCAAGATCAATCGCCGCCATTGGGTAAGGCGCCTCATCAAACCCGAAATATGCCAGGCAAGCTAACGCGTCTGAGCCTACAAATCCGCCAACCGGCGGGGCTAGAGTCACTTTAACTTTCTCTGGGAAAATTCCACTCATCAGTGAAGTGGCATCTTTGATGGAGTCAGTGCTATAGGGCTGAAAAGGAATTACAGACAGCGTTTCTATTGGTAATTTGGCTATAAGGTGGTGCATAGCGGTATTTCCCACAATCGTGACCCGCTCTATCCGCGCCAAGACACGTTTTGAGAGTTTGAGCGAAGCAATGGCTTGATTTATCGAAGCCAACGCCAATCTGTGTAATCTATCGGCAGTTTCTGGATTATCAGCGACAAATAATCTTGAAATCACATCTGCACCGTAAACTGTTTGCTGGTTGAGTCCTGCCGCCCCCGCGCAGACTTCACCATTATCGAGCATGGTCAAAAAAGCGGCTACGGTGGTGGTGCCAAAATCAATCGCCAAGCCCAAAGGAATGTCTTTTTCTCTTTTATAGCGCAAACTAGCTTTAAATATCTTATTCGAGTAGACAACAATGGGCGATAAAACTACTTGGGTGTCGCCCTCTATTCTGGCGCGGCAAGCCAAGCGATTATTTAGCGCAAGTTCCCCCGCAGAGAGATTCGCCAATTCAATCTCATCGGGCGGGGCAATCCCTTTTTCTATCAAAACTTTGCATTTTCCGCAGGTGCCACGTCCTGCGCAGGGTTGCTCCAGCGGCAATTCTGTTTGGGCAATTACGTCTCCCAGCAGGCTGTCTTCGAGGGCTTCAAGGGTTTTTATTTCTTCACCATAAATGATGGTTACAGAGGGCATAAACTTATCCTTTTGGTTAGGTTTTTTGTACACGGATTATACGGGAAAAGTTTTTTAGGAAGATGAAAAGCCGCTTCGCGCGTGACCTGTGGCTTGGTTGCCTTTGGTCAACATTTGCTCGGCGTGGACATTTTTTGCTCACGCCGAAAATCTGTTTGTCAAAGACAGCACCCAAGCCCAAAACACACCCGTGTCGCTCCGCTTCGAGTGTAGGCGCGCGAAGCGGAGCCTTATCCAGAAACTATCTTTTAAGTCGCGGATTTCCAATAGCCTTAGCTTGAATACGATAAGTATCCAGACCATCAGATATTTCTTCCATCGTCACTTGCGGATTATCCGCACCGGATCGTAGGGCGGCATTCAGTGCGCGTTCTTCTGTCTGAGTACGAGCATGGTTTAAAGCATCATCCAATTCATCGAATTCCTGTCTGCCATTGCTGGCTTGCACATAATAGCCAATCACATCCAAGCCCGCCTTTGATAGATGTGGATAAATTAATATCTCTTCTTCAACCATCACACTACCAGCAATCGCGCCTACTGCATTAGCGGCTTGATAATGTTCTGGCAAAATCAAGTTTGTATGCAATTTATCTGCCACATCTTTCAGGAAAATCTTCGCGGGCGCACCGATGCCGATGATGGGTTGCCTCAATCGGATGCTGGTTTCTAACTGTGGGTGCGCTGGATTAATACTATTATTGAAAAACCAATGAGAAAAACTATTTGACAGCAACGCTGTCGGCTGATGCTTGGGGTCGTTGAGAAAAACCAATATAGCCCGAATAATTATTTCTGTTGTATGAGACCAGATAAATTCTGTAATACCGGCTTTATCCCATGAAAGATAATTGCTGAGTATATCCAGCCCGTATATTGCCGCCTGGGTATTCCATGGACTATGCCGCCCGTCAATATGGAGTAAATCTGTGGGCGTGAATCCCGCTACGCCAATAATTTCCTGCCGCAAAAGTTCATCTACACCAAGTTGGCTTTGATGCAATAGCCCTAACTCTTTTAGTAATTCTGGAACAGGTTTTGGTCCCTCTCGCAGAATTTTGATTAAATCATTTTCACGGGCTCTCTTTGTCTTTTGCTCTTCATCTGGCTCACGAAGCAAAAACCAATGCTCCAACCAAAGCGGAGAGATTGGCGGAAAGCTACTTTCTGCGAGCGGTTTAAGCCCTTTTTCTACCTGAGGGTATTGATATGCCAGATAAGACAGCGGTACAACCCTTGCTGGTCCTATCGCTATATTTTTCTCCCTATCCAGAGCAATATGACTATCACCACCTAAACCAATAGAGAGCAATTGAGCCGCTTTAACCGCCGTTTTGTAAGTAGATACAGTTGCCCCCTCTTCGCTAATCTCCACATCCCCGTTTTGGATTAATGCAAAATCAGTGGTCGTGCCACCTATATCAATAATCAACGCATCGTCTTGGTGGGAGAGGAACCTGCCTCCAATGGCACTCGCGGCAGGTCCAGAATGGATTGTCTCCACAGGGGAACGCGCCGCAAATTCATCGCTCATCAATGTTCCATCGCCGCGTACCACCATCAGGGGCGCGTCAATCCCGCGTTCTTCCGTTGAATGTCGTACAGCGATAATAAAATCTTTCAAGATGCCAATCAAAGAAGCGTTAAGAGCCGCTGTTGTGGCACGTTCTACTGAACCAAGTTTTGTCGAAAGCTGATGCCCTAGCACAATGGGTAAATCACAGACTTGAGAGATAGCGTTATAGGCTTGTATTTCATGTTCTGAGTTCAGTGGGCTGAAATAGCTGGAGATTGCAATAGCATCCACTTGACCTTTTATCTCAGCCGTTTTTTCTAAAATAGCAGGTAAATCCAAGTCGTTTTTTTCTTGGCCATAAAGATCATGTCCGCCGGTGAAATAGAAAAAGTGAGGGGTTGCAAAAGCCTTTTGCATCTTAAAAGAAGCAACCAGCTCAGGGTCATAGCCAATCAAAAAAAGAGCGACTTGTTTTCCTTTGCCCTCGGCTATCGCATTTGTTGCCAGCGTAGTAGAAACTGACACCATCTGAATTGCTGCCGGGTCTTGAATATTAATCGCTTTGATGACATTTTTTATCCCAACAGAAAAATCTTGCTTGGTAGTCAGGCTTTTATAAGATGCCAAGACTTTACGCTCATGATATTCTAGCAAGACCCCATCGGTGTAGGTTCCGCCAGTATCAATACCTAAAACAAGGGCTTTTGACGTAGATTTATTTTGCTTTGTTGCCATGCTATACCTCTAAAGAATAAAGCGTGAAACGCATATATACGCTTCACGCTTCACGTTTTTTTTTACGCTTCAGGTCTACTTCGCCGCAGCTTTTTTTCGTTTGCGGAAGGCTTTGATCCAGCGCATCCCATATTCGTCTCTGCCCATAGATAAATCGGCAGCGAGAACAGCGTTATTAATTTCAAGAGTCAGCGGATTAGTGATCGGGCAAGTCAGACCAGCCTGAATAGCCATTGCCATATAAGTAGCATTTATATATTTGCGATCTGGCATACCAAAAGAGACATTGCTTGCACCCATTGTGATATTGACCCCAAACTCAGCTACGATCAATTCGATAGTTTTTAAGGTTGTTATCCCAGACGTATGGTCTGCGCCCATTGTCATTGCCAGAGGGTCAATAACAATATCTTCAAGCGGAATTCCCTGAGAAGCTGCGCGCTCTATAATCTTTTCTGCAACTTTCAGGCGAAGTTCCGGGGTAGCGGGAATACCCTCATCATCCATACATAAAGCAATCACGGCGGCACCATGCTCTTTGGCAAGCGGAAGGATTGTATTCAGAGATTTCTCTTCACCATTGACAGAGTTAATCAAGGCTTTGCCCTCGTATAATTTGAGGGCGGCTTCAAGAGCTTGCGGATTGGCAGTATCAATACAGAGCGGCACATCTACTACAGACATCACCTCTTGCATCACCTGTGAGAGCAATGCCGCTTCATCGGCACCCGGAACGCCAGCGTTAACATCCAACACTCTTGCTCCAACTTCAACTTGCCTGATCGCATCCTGACGCACGATCTCGAAATCACCTTCTTGCAAGGCTTTCAGAACCACCTTACGTCCAGTGGGATTAATACGTTCGCCAACCATCACTGTGGGCAGGTCACGACATATCCCTACACTTTTTTCTTTAAAAGATAATATAGTTTTCTGATTAGTAGCCATTGTTATTGCTCCTATAATCTTCTTAATGCAACTAAGGATTTGGCTAAAGTTACTGCCTGGCTGGCATCGGGAGCAAAGCCGTCTGCGCCAATTTTCTCGGCATATTCGGCTGTGACAGGGGCGCCACCTATAATAATCTTGACCTTATCGCGCAACCCGGCTTCGGTGAAAGCGTCAATCGTCATTTTCATGGCAGGCATGGTGGTGGTCAAGAGTGCAGAAAGACCAATAATGTTTATGCCTTCTTTGGCAGCTTCTACAAATTTTTCAGGAGATACATTGGTGCCCAAGTCAGTAATTTCAAAACCGGCGCCTTCCAGCATCATACTGACTAGATTCTTGCCAATATCGTGCAGGTCGCCTTTCACTGTGCCCATTAAAACCTTGCCAATGGGTTCGATTCCGGCGGCTACCAGTTCTGGTTTCAAAATGACCAAGCCAGCCTGCATGGAGCGGGCGGCAATCAACATTTCGGGAACAAAGTATTCACCCTCTTCAAAGAGACTTCCGACCTTGTCCATAGCGGGAATCAAGGCTTCGTTTAAGATAGTCGCGGCATCTACGCCAGCTTCCAAAGCAGACATAACACCACTCTCGACAGCACTCACGTCCCCTTCGGTTACGCTTTCAAAAATTGGGTCTAAGTTCATTTCGTAGTCTCCTATAGTTTGAATTAGATATGCTTCATCTCAATATCTTATAGATTGTTTAATCGTTATGAGAAAAGCAAAAAGTTTCTTTTTTTAAGTCCATTATGCCTCTCGTAGTAACCGCTTTAGCTGTTATTTGTCTTTGTTACGAGGGGATTTCGAGCGTTTTTCTGATATGCGGCTTTGGCGGTATCCAGTTTACGTTGAGAATCAGCTTGGGTGCAGCACTCAAGCTAAAACCACACCGCTCCGCTTCACTTCGGGTGCAGGCGGTTGTCGTGGCGCATCTCATCATCTTATAAATATATCCAGTGTTGTTTTTCCACCGGGCGGGATAATTACAAACTCATCATCCTTTTTATCTAATGCCATGGCCACTTCGATTAGGCGGCGTATGTAAATATCTGAGCCACTTATTTCTTCGTAGCGAAAACCCCAGCGTTTGCAGTACTCAGCAACTTCTTGCGCCTGCGAGCGATACTTTTCGAGATCTTGCTTGTTGTGGGCTACAAATACGAGGCGTTCATAATTCTCGTATTGCTGATCCATAATCCAGGCGGCACTTTCTTCACCATATTTTCCGATGAGTTCCGTATATTCAGCAAGCGGATTACTGCCTGATTCGAGCCAGCCTTTGGTGAGGTAATAAGAACCGGGTGTGGCGTAGAACTCTTCTATATATTTTTTATGTGAGCCGAGCAAAATGGCAATGCAATCGTCCGTGCGGGGGATTAGCAAAGTATGCTGCCCAGATTTGATGTCTTTTAGCCCGTTGCCGCATATCCCATAAGCCAGCATGACCAAACTGGGTTTTTCGATGCTCTTTATTGCATCTTGAACAGTCCAATTTAGCTTCTTGGGGACGCTGTGCAAACCATAATCCAGAAAGGTGATTTGCTCTGCCATATCTTCTGGCATAAGCTTTTCGAGCAAATTCTGGAAAACTTTGCAAGCAATAACGACTATGGGAAGTCCGATTGATGAGGTCATACTGCGTGGGGTATAGTTGTGCATTAATAGCGTTGATTAAAGGTACTGTTTAATGGCTCTATTGAATTTTTGAATATGTTTTTTCATACGCCTTTCGGCTGTTTCCACATCCATAACTTCTATAGCTTCGAGAATCTCAAGATGGGCTTTCATATCAATATCGTCGGGCTGGGCATAATTAAGGGCTAAATACCAAATCCGCAACGATAAGTTGTAATAGTGCATTAAATCTTTTAGCAAAAACTTATTATGAGCCGCTTCTGCCAATAAAGTGTGAAAATCACGATCTAACTTGAGCAACATTTCTGTATCTTTGAAGTCGGCATTTTGATATTCTTCAGCAAGATGCCTCAACTGAGCAAGTTCCTTTTTGCTAATGCGTTGAACAGCCAAACGAACAGCCAGCGGTTCAATTTCAACACGTACTTCAAAAATTTGCGTCAAATCAGTAACCGTGATGTCGCTCACAAACATACCGCGCCGCGGCGTGATGGTAACAAGATTATCCGCCTCAAGTTGCTTCATAGCCTCACGAATAGGCGTTCGGCCTAATGTTAGTTCACTCATCATATCGGCTTCATTAATAAGAGAACCAGGGGGGAGTTCTGTTGTGACTATTTTTTCTTTAATTTGCCTATAAGCCTTCTCGGCATTTGTGATTTTCATGTTTTTTATCTTTATTGAGATGAAAAACCGCGCCGCGCGTGGTTTGAACTTGGTTGCCTTCGATTAGCATTTTTTCTGCGTAATCTTTGAAGGCGGCAAAACTTAATCGTAATTATTCTCTCCCCTCCCCCCTCTAACTCCCCCAAAACGGGGGAGAACTTATCCCTCCCCGATTTTGGGGGAGGCTAGGTGGGAGGAGTGAATAATTGCCTTGTTTTTTACTTAGTATCTATCCTAAAATTCATCAAGATGTGCATTGCATCTGGGAAGATGCGTTGCACATCGGGCCTTGCACGACCTGTTGAGCTTGAAACCCCGACGTGCAACGCACTTGCGAAGTGCAGTGCACGCCTGGCATCTTTCTCTGATTTATTTTTAGGATAGATTGTTATTTATCTTTTCATCAACATACTTCTCAAGTTGACGGGCAATTACTTCATCAAGAGCGGGGTTTTCGTGCGCAGAGAGCAACTTCTGCCAACGTTTATGGGCACGAGCGGTGGTTTTATTCGCTCCACCTAGCCAAAAGGCATCTAATCCACTGCGGTCAGAGAGTTTGGGTTGCCAAAATTCTGTGCGGCAGCGTTGGAGCGTTTCAGGTTCGCCCAGATAATGCCCGTCGCTGCCAACTTTGGCAATAATCTCATAGGCTAATGTTTCAGCACTTACTTCAATGCCTTTTTCATAGTGTCGCATCATGCCACAAAGCTCATCATCCATTACAAATTTCTCGTAAGAAAATGCCAAATAAGAACTGAGGATGCCAGCCGAATGCAAAACAAAATCAATGCCGCTGTTGACGGTGGTCAATAAGCTAGACATCGATTCGTAGCCCGCTTGCGGATCAAGAACGCTGGAATCTGTCAATGCACCACCACCGCGAGATGATAATCCGTAAAATCGTGCCAGTTGTGCGTGTGCACTAATGACTAGCGATAATTCTGGGCCACCAATGGCTAATGAGCCGGTTCTCATATCTACATTGGTAGAGGTAGAGCCGTAAACTGCGGGCGTGCCCGGGTTTACGAGTTGAGTTAGCACAATTCCCGCAAGTTGCTCGGCACTTTGTAATGCTAGCACACCTGCCAAAGTAATGGGACCGGTAGAGCCAGCCATAATCAACGCAGCGACAATCACCGGTTGCCCTGAACGAGCGTAGGTGATTAATGCTTCGAGCATTTCGGTGCCAAATCTCAGTGGGCTGAGGGAATTAATTAGCCCTATGGTGACAGGCTTATCAAGAACACCACCAAAGAGAATTTTAGCCATTTCCATTGTGTGTTTAGCGCCTTCTGCCCCTTCGGCGCTCCCAATGAAAGGCTTGTCTGAGAGCAACATATTAGCGTGGAGCATTTGAATATGAGCAGTTTCGCTGGGGATGTCGTGAGGCTCAACCATTAGATGCCCGCTCATATCTTGGTTGGGGAGGGCATGTGCCAGTTTAACCAGATTATGATAATCTTCGAGGGTTGGCATTCGCTTCCCTGTTTCAGAATCTACTAAAAAGGGTGCCCCGTATCCTGGGGCAAAGACGGGTTTCCCGTCGCCTATTTCGATATTTTTCTGTGGGTTGCGGGCATGAATCGTAAATTGTTTTGGAACAGATTTAATGGCTTGCATAACCTGCTCTTCGGTCATATAGACTTTTTGCCCTTCGGTTTTGAATCCGTGTTCCTTGAATATGCTAATGGCGTTTTCTTCTGGGAATTCTATGCCAAGATTTTTTAGCAATTCCATGCTGGTGTCGTGGATCTTTTGAATATCTGTGGGGGAGAGGAATTCTGTCCAATTTTTTAGCATTAGATGCTCCGTGTTTTTTAAAGGTGGTGGGTGTTCACGTCAGAGTGATGTTGGTTGGCGGCACGCAAGTTGATGTCGCGCGCGTCTCGATTCTCTTATCCTATTTTTTTTGAACCTTACTTTTGATCCAATTATAAAAACCTGCAAGTCCGCCGGGATAATAAATCATAATTATGATCATTAGCACGCCGTAAATAACCAAGTGCAATCCTGGTAGATCACTGAAGTTTGTGCGTAATAATTCGATGAGGAAGACAAAGGGGAAAGCGACTGCGATGCCACCCCAAAGACTGCCGCGCCCGCCGATATAGGCTATTGCCAAAATCTCAACGGTCTTGGATGTGTGCATGAGGGTTGAGGGGGTTAGTGAGCCAAAGTAGTGAGCGTAAAAACCACCTAGAAAACCGGCGAAGAAAGCAGATAGCGTAAAATTGAAAACCAGATAGCGGATGGGGTTGATGCCCGAAGCGCGGGCGGCATCTAAGTTTTGCCCAATGGCTTTGAAGGCGAGACCATAATGGGAGCGAGTAACCAATTTTAGGGTGATGTAAATTCCTATCATCATGGTAAAGATGATATAGAAATAAGGTAAGTTATCGGTGGTTTCGAGAAATTTACGCGGGTTCATGCCTAAGGGACCGCGCGTAAGGGCTGTCCAGTTGTTGACTAATCCCATCAGTGCGATGCCTAGAAACCAAGCCATCACAGCGGCAAAGATGCCGCGTAAGCGCAATGTTAGGATGCCTAAGGCGAAACCAACTATTCCTGCTACTATGGCTCCCAACCAGATGCTAATCCACGGATTTAGACCGGGGGCTACGGCAATGAAAGGTGTTACGTTCGAGAAAATGCCCGAAGCATAGGCCCCTACTCCTAGCAGGGCGGCGAAACCAAAGTTAACAACGTTGATATAGCCAGAGGTAAAATCAAAGGCGATTGATTGTGCAGCCAAAAATGCGCCCATAATCATCCAGCGGACGATATACTCCTGCCGAAAATATGGGATGCTGGCAGGTAAGGCGGCAATAATAATCAGTAAGGATAATCCCAGAGGATTAAAACCAAGTTTGTTGATAAATTCTACAAATTTATTCCAGCCACTTGATTGTTCTTGTGCTATTTCACTTGAATTCATCTCTATATTTCTCCTAATTTACTGTTCCTGAACACCTTTAACTTCACTGCCAAAAATTCCTGAGGGAGCTATTAGCAAGACCAAAATCATGACTACGGTGGGGAGAACGGTTGTCCACGAAACGGCAACAAATAGCTGAGTGGCTGTTTGCAACATGGCAACGATGAAGCCGCCGATGATGGCACCAACTACATTCCCAAGTCCAGCCATCATGACCACGTACCAAGCATAATAGAGGGGTGTTCCACCCACCGTGGGGTAGGCTTGGAAGAGGAAGAGCAAGGATGCGCCTGAGATAGAAGCCATTGCAGTTGCTAGAGAAAAGGTCAGCGTTTGGATAAAGTTAAGGTTAATCCCAACAAGTTGAGCACCAGTTTCATCTTGCGATACCGCTCGAATTGCCCGCCCTACGCGCGTGCGACGCAAGAAGAACCAGAGCGCACCAATTGTGACCATAGAGATAGCAAAGGCAACCAGACGGTCTACAGACATATAAGCCCCACCAATCTCTACAGCGTCTACATCCCAATAGCGAGAGATACCGCGAAAATTAGGACCCAAGACGAGATTTGCACCATTTGAAAGGACGAAGGATAAGCCCACAGTCAACAAAAATGCGTTCATTATCCAGTCTTTTTTCGTTCTACGCCGCAATGGTGAGAAGATCATTTTCTCGATGAGAATACCTAAAATTGCGCCCGCTATACCAGCCGTTAAAATAGCCCCCAGAGGTGCTATCATACTAAGAAATTCATTAGGTTTTTCATATAAATACTCTTGCATGGGCGTAAATGTAAAATAAGCCACATAAGCACCAATCATAAAAGATTCCCCGTGAGCAAAATGTGGGATATTCATAACACCGAAAACGAGAGCCAGTCCAACAGCCAATAAAGCCCACAAACCGCCTGTGATGATTGTGTTAAAAATTTGAGCATTTCCGCCTTTGATATAGATGGCAACAAAGAGGAATATCGCAAAAACGCTTATGATAATAATGGGCAGGTTATCTTTAATACGAGAGAGTAAAGGTCTCGCGCCTAAATATTTTGCCATGGAATTCTCTCCTTAATCTAACTTCCTGGTATTTTTTTTCTTCGTGTATCTTCGTATAACTTGGGGAATTCTAAATGCCTAAATAAGCATTTCTAACATGTTTATTTGCTTTAATTTCTTTGCTTGGTCCCTCCAGCACAATTTTGCCTTGCTCAAGAACATAAGCCCTATCGGTAAAGCTCAAAGTCGCATTTACATTTTGCTCTACAATTAAAACCGTTACACCCCTTTCTCTTAACTGTTTTAATGCGCTAAAGACATTACTCGTTAAACTAGGCTGCAATCCAAGAGAAGGTTCATCAACAAGCATCAATTGGGGTTTAGACATCATACCGCGTGCAATAGCCAACATTTTGCGCTCACCACCGCTCATTGTGCCTGCCAATTGATCTTTTCTTTCTTCTAAGCGAGGGAAAAGTTCAAAAATATAAGCCAATGTTTCAAGCTGCACTTCCTTCTCACGAATAGCATAAGCTCCTAAAAGCAGATTCTCTTGAACAGACATACCTGTAAAAAGATTAAGTTTCTCCGAAACATAACTAATACCCATTCGGCTAATCATGTGGGCTGGCTCATCGTTAATTACCTTCCCATGAAACAAGACATCACCACTTTTGGGATCAATTAGCCCAGCAATGGTGCGGAGCGTAGTTGATTTTCCAGCACCGTTAGGACCTATCAGCGCAACCATTTCACCTTCGTCAACGTGAAAAGACACATCCCATAATACTTGGAGAAAATCGTAACCAGCGTTAATATTTTTAAGTTCAAGCATTCTCAAAATCCTCCTCTCCCAAGTAGGCTTTAATCACATCAGGATTATTCAAAACTTCGTCCGGTGTTCCTTCGGCTATTGAGATGCCATATTCAATGACCATAACTTCATCGCAAATCCCCTTAATCACCCGCATAATATGCTCAACAGCAATAATACTAATGCCTTGATCTCTAATTTTCAAAATTAGAGTCATAATCGAGTCTAATTCTCCCGGCGTTAGCCCTGAAGCCAACTCATCCAAGAGAAGTAACTTCGGTTTGCAAGCAAGTGCACGAGCTAAATCAATGCGCTTCAACTGAACAGCGTTCAAACGGTCTGCTGGCGTATCAATAGGCAAATTAAACTCAACAAAGTCAAGCGTTTTTTTAGCTCGTTCATCCGCTGGCATCGCATCTTTACCAACAGAACCAAAAATAACACCCACTTTCACATTTTCTAAAACAGTTAATTGCGGAAAAGGACGAGGAATCTGAAAAGTCCTAGCCATCCCCTTATGGCACATTTTTTCTGCCGACAAGCCCGTAGTTTCTTCCCCATTAAAATAAACCTGCCCCTCTGTAGGCGCAAATCTCCCTACAATAGAATTTATAAAAGTGCTTTTTCCCGCGCCGTTGGGACCAATCAAACCATAAACCTGACCCTCCTCAACTTGCATAGAAACCTGATTGACAGCCGTCAAGCCACCAAACCTCTTGGTAACTTTCTTTGTATCAAGTATTAGCATATTTTTACCTCACTGAAAAAACAACTGTTTTTGGGGAGAAGCGGATACCTCAACATTGTTGCATCAAATTAACACCGTGCCATCTTCAACATCTTTCTGCCCCCTAATATCCCCGCTTCGCACGTGAATTTAGGCTTGCTACGCGCTGTGGACACATTGTACTGTAAACAACCTAGCGATTTGAAACCTGACAGGTCTTGATAGACCTGTCAGGTTTTGTAAAACACTCAAACTTAAGGAACTTGGAGTTCCTGAACAGCACCCTCAATTGGGAAGATCGGTTTGCCTAAGCATTTGCCGCCTTCAAAGGAATACTGCAAAACAGGGAATGTGTAGAAGCCAGGCCCAACAACAGGGTCAGGAGTAGTTTCTGGTGTGTATTTATACTCAACCATAACCAAGCCATCGGTCATAGACCATTCACCAGTCCAAACTTTTTCTTCAACAAATTGTTGGATCAATTCGCTTGAAAGTTCACCATGCTCATCATAAACAGCTTGAGCAATTTCCATGAACATCTTGGTGCCGTCATGAGCCAGACCAGCCGAGGATGTACTGGGAGCCAAATCGTAGCGTGATTCAAATTCTTCGGCAAAAGCAAAGCCAGCATCGCTAGACCAACCAGCAATCTGATCAATAACATTGGTAGCAGAATCGCCAGTCAGGGAGCAGAAATCTACCCAGCCAAGCCCATCAGCAATAATCAGACTTTCCAAACCAACCTCATCAGCTTGCTTAATCAAAGCAGTAATGGAGGGAGGAGCGGTACTCGTACCAGCAATAACAGCAGGATTGAGGTCTTTGAGTTTATTAAGGAAAGGATAGAACTCTGTTTGCTCAAGAGGGAAATACTCTTCAGATACAACTTCCCAGCCAGCTGCTTCAAAGAGTTCAATTGCGCCAGCACCAAAACTGCGACCCCAGTCAGTATCTTCACCATAAATGGCGACGGTTTTTGCTTCGGGGGTAAATACGCCTTGTTCAATATAATACTCTAGAGCATCAACATATTTATTGCCCAATTTTGCGGGTGTGGGCCAGCCTTTCATGCTCCAATATCCATATTTATCGGTATCAGAAGCAAAAGTCTCGTTAACCTTTTCTGTAGCACCAAAACCAAAGATATGAGGAATTTCATGCTTAGCAGTAACTTCCATCACAGCTACAGCAACTGAACTATGCCAGTTTAGCGCACCAGCTTGAATGCCATCTTGTACTACAGCTTGCTCATAAGCCTGAGAAGCCTTGGCAGGGTCAGATTGGGAGTCAACCCAAACAGGTTCAATTGTATAAGGACCAATTTTATAATCATACTCTTCTAAGGCAATAGTAGCTCCACCTTTGAATTGTGCGCCAGTCTGGGCACTAGGACCACTATAAGGACCCATAAGCCCTAATTTGAAAGTCATATCTTCAGCAGCAGGCTCTTCGACTTCTTCAGCAGCAGCTTCTTCTTCGGCAGCGGGTGCTTCAGCGGCGGGTTCTTCGGCGGCAGGCGCTTCGGCAGCAGGGGCACATGCACCTAGCACCAAAGACAGAGACAGTAGAATCGCTAAAATTAAGGCTAGACTGGATCGTTTGAATTTCATTCTTTACTCCTTCTTAAGTAGATTGTGTTTAAAAATAGATTGGGAAATACTGGTGCTTTCTATATTTTCTTTTCTAACAACACCTCCTTGTAGAATTTAAAAATACAGTTCTCCTAATTTGTTAAAAACTCTGGAAAACTTTGGCGAAAAGTCTTGTGAAGCAAGAAAAAGCACTGGAGAAACTCATATAAAATTATGAGCAATAAGAGTGCCTTTTTAACAAAAAAAAAGGAAAAAGCAGTGCTGCTCTTTCCTCGAAAGGGCAGTTCTTTTACAAAAAAAATTCTTCTGGCTTATTAGTTGGGCTTTTAGGTAACAAATCACCTCGCAACTATCAACCTAACTCACAAAAACATCCTATATTTAGAGGGGATTAGTACTTCTATCGTATATCTGTAATATATCAGAGGATTTCTGGCTTGTCAAACAAGCACTCTTCACGCAATAGCTCTCAATATCCAAAAACAATGAGCAGACTCTTCAGCTCTACGTACAACACTCAGCTTTTCTATTTCAAACTCAATTTTCTGCATAAAAAGATTAATAGAGAGAGGTTTAGCACATTTTACGAGTAAAAAATTGAGCATATTGGGGAATAAAAGAAAAAACAAAGCCCCCTTTGTATTGAGGAGGGGGAAAACTCTAATTGCATAAATAATTTATAAATATCAAAAAAACACGCCAAACCTTCAGTTTCCTAAAAGTTTGGCGTGGTATTAAACTTGGTAAATTAGTTGCTATTTCAGCTTTCTAAGTTCTGCACTCAAGGCAGGAAGCACCTCATGCAAGTCGCCGATGATAGCATAATCAGCTTTGATGACCATAGCTGCTTCGGGATCGGTGTTAATGGTCAAGATTTTCTCAGATCCCATACAACCTACCCAATGTTGAGTGGCGCCACTGATGCCACAGGCGATATAAAGGTCAGGCGAAATGCGAGCGCCCGTCTGCCCGACTTGGACAGAGTGAGAACGCCATCCGCTATCAGTAGCAACACGAGAGCAGCCGACAACGCCGTCGAGAAGTTCTGCTAATTCTTCCAAAGCACCGAAACCTTCTGGGCTGCCAACACCGCGCCCGCCACCAACGACGACCGAAGCATCGGTAATTGAGACACCCTCTGCTGCGGGAACCTTCTCTACAACTCGGACACGAAGGTCTTTGTCATCCAGAGTTGGCGTGACTGTGTTTAACTCAAGCTCGCCAGAAATCGGAGCTTCTTCGGGGGTGACCATAAAAGGAGCTACGGTGAACAATTTCATTTTTGCAGTGTAAGTAGCTTCTTCTAAAAGGCTCCCGCCCCAGCGTGTGCGTGTAATTTTGCAAGGGTCGCCCGGCTCAATCTCTACGCAGTTGCTAACCATAGGAAGGCTCATTTTAGCGGCAACGCGCGCTAAGACTTCGTTGCCACGTTCGCTACTCGGAGCAAAAACCGCAATTGGGCTTTCTGCTTCTGCAACCTGAACCATACTCTGCGCCCAAGCATCTGGCGCATAATCGCTCAAGCTCTCGTGCTGAATAAGGTGAGCGCGTGAGACACCATAAGCCGCCAACTGGCCAGCCAAATCATCGCCTGCTTCGCCAATTAGAATGGCTTCTAGCATCGTATCCGAATTCTTAGCAAGGGTGCGCGCTAAGGTGAGCATTTCTAAAGTTCTTTCGCTCAATGCCCCTTGGGCGTGTTCTATCAATGTGAGTATCATGATTGAATCACTCCTATCTCTTTAAGGACTTCAACAGCTCGTGGCACTGCGTCTACGCCTTTGCCAAGAATTTCTACCGTGCTACCGCGCTCTGCCGGTGGTTTAAGTCTGATTTTTGCAACACCGTCTTCGCTCCATTCCGGTTCAATGCGAGCAAGTGGTTTCTTTTTGGCTCTCATTTTGCCAATCATCGGGGGATAACGCGGCACGTTAATGCCTTCTTTGATGGTGAAAACAGCGGGCAAGGAAACTTCATAAACTTCCCAGCCTTCTTCGGCTTCTCGTTTTACCTTTGCCTTGCCATCTTCGATCTCGATCTCTTTGATGCCTGTTACGCAGGGGAGACCAAGTTCGTGAGCAACACGGATACCAACCTGATAGCCACCAATATCGGCAGATTCATTGCCGAAAAAGAGCATATCAAATGCCTCTCCTTCTGCCTGAACAGCAGAAACAATGGCTTTAGCGGTTGCTGTAGCACCCCACTCGCGCCCATCGGTTTCTAAGAGAATGCCTTTATCCATGCCTATTGCCATTGCTTCGTGCATTTGGGCAATGGCGTCTTCTGTGCCAAGCGTTAGAACGGTTGAGCTTCCGCCGTGCTTTTCTATAAGTTGCACGGCTTCTTCAACTGCACATTCTTCATGTGGGCTGGCGGCAAATCCCAGATATTTTGTTTCTATCTCTTGCTCATCTTCGGTAAGGATTATTTTCTCACCCGTGAGCGGGACTCGCTTAATGCTTACAAGTATATTCATTTGGGTTTCCTTTACTTCGCAAAGAAACTCGGTTTTTCTTTTTTTCTATAAGGATTTATTGATAAGCGCCTTGATTTAGAAAAGGAGCCTTTCTTTATCAGAAAAAACAGAGTTTTTCAGTGGAGGCTTCGAACGTGTTTTGGGCTTGAGTGCCGCCCCCAAGCATCTGTGCGGCGTGGACTTTTCTACGATGTTCTCACCAGCGACAATGTTGATAGCAGCACCCCAGCTTGGGTCACGTTCGTCCCGCATCCTTATTATCCAAAAAACCTGACAGGTCTTCGCGTAGCACTTCGAGAGAAACGAAGAAGCAGAGACCTGTCAGGTTTAGAGTCATTCAATTAACACTTCATCCGTTCGTCTTTGGGGTCAAAGAGTGGAGTGCTTCCTGCAACGGCAACGGTTACGGGGTATAGCTCTTCCATATATACCACTGCTAGTTTTGTGCCTTCTTTTGCGTATTGGGGTGGCAAGTAACTGAGCAAAATATATTTGCCTACAGAGGGCCCGTTTCCTGCGGTGGTTACGTAAGAGCGTCTGCCGTGACTATCTACAATGGCTTCGCCTTCGGGGGTGACGATTGGTTCTTTCCCTTGCATGTAGCGGCGCACGCCAGATTTGGAGGTGTGGTCATCTACGGTGAGGGTGCAGAGAATGGCGGCGAGGTCTTCTTCGCGAGCTTTTTTATAGGCTTCTTTGCCGATGAAGTCGTGGCGTTTCACGAATTTGCGTGCCAGACCAGCTTCAACGGGGTTGTATTCGGTTTCTAGCTCTGCGCTCATCAGGCGGTAGCCTTTTTCGATACGTCCTGTTGTGCCATATACGCCGATACCGACGGGGGTAACGCCAAATTCTTGGCCGGCTTCCCAGAGGGTATCCCAGAGTTTTAGACCGTGTTCCATTGGTGCTGAAATTTCCCAGCCCAGTTCGCCGACATAAGAGATGCGTAATGCCCAGGCTTTGACGGTGCCAATTGTGAGACTCTTGGTAGTGCTGTAGGGGAAACCTTCGTCAGAAACATCGTCTCTCGTTACTTTTTCGAGAAGTTTGCGGGCGTTGGGTCCCCATACGCCTACTGTGCAGAGAGCTGAGGTTCGGTCTTCAAATTGGACAGAGCCATCTTCTGGCAGGTGATCCATGAACCATTTTTTGTCCCGTGCGCCGTCGCCGCCACCGGTGACGATGCGGAAGGCTTTTTCGCCAGTTCGCATAATGGTGAGATCGGCTTTGAAGCCACCATTTATGGCGAGAAGCGGGGTATATACGGCTCGTCCAATGGCAACATCCATTTTATTGACAGCCATATTTTCAATATAGTCTAATGCGCCTTCGCCTGTGACATCAAAAATGGCAAAAGCTGTCAAGTCAACCATAGCAACCTTGTCGCGCATAGCCAGGTGTTCGGCATTTGTGATCGGCGACCACCAGCGGGAATCCCATTCGTTGGGGCGGTCGTTGACTTTGTCGCCGTACTCTTCCATCAATTTTTCATTGGATGCGTACCACTGTGGGCGTTCCCAGCCAGCGGTTTCGAAGAATACTGCGCCAAGTTCTACCTCACGGGGATAGAAGGGGCTAACACGGACATTGCGGTTTGAGTTCCATTGTTCGCGGGGGTGAACGATACCGTAGGTTTTGATCCAGCCTTCTGAGGTGCGATCAATAACGTGTGTTTTGGTGCGAGCATATTCATAGCAGCGGGAAATATCTGAAGCGTGAATATCTATCTCTGATACGCCGTTTACCATCCATTCAGCGGCGGCACGACCAAAACCGGGGGCTTCTTTGATCCAAATTGCGGCTACAGACCATAAGTTTTTGGCACCGGGGATTTCACCGATCATGGGCATACCATCTGCTGTTAGTGAGAGCAAGCCGTTGATAGCGTGACGAACGCCCACGCTCTCATCTGCCAAAATTTCGGGCATGAGTTCCATGGCGTCTTCCATTTGTGGCTCAAAATCTTCTTCTGTAAAAGGTAATTCTGTTGGGGACATAGCAGCTTCTGCAATGGAGGGAATATCGTCCGGCTCCATCAAAATGGGGCGATGAGCATAAGAGCCAACTTCCATGCCGTCACCACTTTGGCGTTCGTACATGAGTGGGTCCATATCGCGGACGATGGGATATTCGATCTCGCCTACTGTATCTTTAAGCATAGGGATAGGACCAGCGGTGAGCATTTGGTGAACAGCGGGCATCAGAGGAATATCTACACCAGCCATTTCAGCAATACGCGGGCTCCAAACACCGCAGGCAATCACAACATATTCGGCTTCGATGACACCTTTTTCGGTGGTTACGCTTTTAATGCGCCCATCTTCTACATCTAAATCTAAAACTTCAGTATTCGGGAAAGTGCTAAGCGCGCCCATTTCTGTTGCTTTTTCACGCATAAGTGTGCCGGTGTGGAGCGAATCTACTACGCCAACACCTGGTGAATAAAAGCCGCCCAAAAGAATGCTTTCATCAACATAAGGCACCAATTCTTTAATTTCTTCTGGCGTAATCAGTCTCGATTCGATACCCCAGGATTTTGCCGAAGCCATTCTGCGCCTAAATTCTTCCATGCGCTCTTCGGTACGAGCGACTTCAATGCCTCCACATTCGGTGAAAACGCCTAATTCTTTATACTGATTCATACTATCTACAGTGAGTTGAGCCATTTCTTTGGTATGGTCAACGGGGAAGATGAAGTTCGAGGCATGCCCTGTAGAACCGCCGGGGTTAGGGAGCGGTCCCTTATCTAGAAGAACAATATCTTTCCAACCTAATTTTGCAAGGTGATAAGCAACGCTATTTCCTACGATGCCCGCACCAATAACAACAGCTTTGGCTTTCTTTGGTAATCCAGTCATTCGTAAATCTCCTTTTAATAAAAAATGGGGGTTTAATAAGCAGAAGTTCTAATATATCACAGATATATTAGAACTGTATCCTATCGTGTTTTTCTCCAAGAGTCAAACAAAATGAGTTTTTTTTAGCTTTTGGAATCGAAAGTCGAGAGACTTTCGTATATTGAGAATAGCGGTTTTACTTTACTGGGCGTAAGAGGAGACTAAATCGTTTTTCTTGGATTAAAAACCGCTTCGCGCTTAACCTTACTTGGTTGCCGTCAATCAACATTTTCGCGGGCGTGAGCCTTAATCTGCTCATGCCGCGAAAATGCTTGGGATTCGGCACCCAAGCCCAAATCGCGTGCGAAGCGGTTTCATATCTGCAATTTATTTCAAAATTTCATCCACATAATTGAGAACAGCATCTAACGCAACCAACTCTTTTTCTTTCACGGCGCGCAATTTGACTTCAACATTGCCCTCTTTCAAGCCGCGTTCGCCAAGCGTGATGCGCAGTGGGAGCCCGATTAAATCGGCATCTTTGAATTTGACCCCTGCGTGCGTATCGCGGTCGTCGTAAAGCACAGAAAAGCCTGCTTTTTGCAGTTTTTCATATAGATCGCTCCCAATAGAGAGCGTATCCATTTTCCTGCCGGGAATCACCATCAGATGAATATCATAGGGCGCGGCTGCTAAAGGGATTTTTAGCCCATTTTCATCGTGATGGCTTTCTGCCAAAGCCAGAAGCAGCTCTGTGGGGTGAAGTGTTATTTCTTCATCTTTTATTTCTGCAATCAGGTCGGTTTTGAAGCTTTTGAGTTTTCCCTCACAGTTTGGGCAAGTATCGCCCTCATTCGCTTCTACCAAGTCCGCAACGATCTCGGCTTTATAATCGCGCTCATAGTTGAGGTTGAGTAGGTGATAGCCTTCTTCATTTGCGCCCGCAACAAGGTTCGGGGATTGGGGGATGAGATCGTCTACCACAATGAGCGTATTTTTTAGCCCAATTGGTGAAGCAAATCCTGGAGATGCGCCAGCGGCAACAATTTCTTCATAGGTTGCAGCCTGAAAATCACCGACGTGCTTTTTGAGTTTGGCTTCGCTAAGCTGCATATCACCACGTACTACAACAAAAATCAGTTTTTTATCTGAAAGACGCGTTAGCATAATGGCTTTGGCCGTCTTTTTTGTAGGGGTATTGAGAAAATCTGCCAAGGCTTCGATGGTATAGCAATTTGGGGTAAGAACTTTTTCGGTTGGTAGTTTATCTTCTACTAAGGGGCTTTCTTTTGCAAAGCATGCCAAATCTTTGCGGGCGGCGTATTGACAAGCCGAACATTCTAGGGCTATTGCTTTGCCCGTAGAAATGGCAAAGTGGATTTCACCATTTTCTGCTTCAATAATGGGGAGTTTAATATCATTAAATAGAGAAACTGGTTTTTGCCCCTTTTCAAATTCTTCTTGTAGCCCGGTTATTGCCCGTTGCCCCAAAGCTGTGATTTCATTCTCACGTGTTAAATAACTCGCGCGAACAAGCCAGGCGAATCCCTCTGTCCGTGCATTGGACGGAGCTTCGCGTAGGGTCTGAATACCAGATTTACTAAGACGCATTCCTTTTCTCCTAATTTATTCCAAAAGATGTAGACTAGATGTTTTCATTGATTGGTTATAAGAAATAAAAATAAACCCGCATTAAATAAAATATAGCCACTGATGCCAGATACTAGTAATGGCATATTTACTAATAATCTCCAAAACCGACTTGCGAAAAAAACAACAAGAGGAATCCAGACTAAACCCATCGAACCTAGAAGGCTCACAAACAGAACAATGTAAAATAATATGTTTAATGATGTAGAGTGATTATGTAAGGGTGAACGTAGCAAATACTGATATATCAAATAGATCAAACCCACTGAGACTATTGATATAGAAGATACTATTAATAAAGGTGTTTTATTTTTCAATGAGCTAACCGACCAAGAATACCAGAAGGTTGTACTGCCTATTGTTAAGATTATAGGCAGTGAAATTCTCACAATCCCAACTGAAAACAAAGGAAATCTGTAGAGGCGATCAAAGATTTTATCGAACGATTTGGCTAAATCAACAACAACATCTTTACCCAAAACGCAAGGAATAAAAACTATAGTTCCAAAAATCATTATTAAAACTGAAAAAGCAATCATTTAAGTATCTCTAGATACGTTAAGCACCAGTTTTTGTGATAGACCTCTTGCATAAGTGCTTAGCCGCCCTTCGCGTAGCATACTTAGTGCGGCGGCATATTTCTGAGAAGCCTGTGCCGAGGGTAACGCAGAAAGCATGGATAAAATAGACTTTTGCAAGAGGGCTAATGTAAAAATAAAAATGCTCTAGTAATTGTTTCTTGCAAAATATCAGTACCGTGTGATTTTTTTACCGAATTTACAAATGATTGGATTTGAGTTTTACCATATATTTCAGAAAACTAATTCTCTCAGAAATAGGGCTTAATTGAAAAAAAGATAGCGATTCTGTTTTCTCAGCACACCTTTACAACCTGAGTTTGGCAATAAGATAAAAGCAATCTTATCATATATCCTTTTTTATAGAGTCTGGGCGTGGTATTAAAGTTTAAAATGTCGCACCATCATTCCCTTCGGTCTATACTGCAATGCCTCCGCCAGATGCGTGGATTGGATACTTTCTTCCCCAGCCAAATCTGCAATAGTGCATGCCAGTTTCAGAATGCGGTGATAGGCTCGCGCAGATAATTGAAGCTGGGTCATTGCAGCCTTGATAAGTTGCTGCCCCGCATCATCTAATTCACAAAATTGACGCACTTCGGCAACGCGCATATCGGCGTTGGTCATCACCCCGTTATTGAGACCAGCGAAGCGCTCGCGTTGATATTGCCGTGCTTGCTCCACTCGAGCGCGAATCTCATCCGAGGTTTCTCCTTGTCGATTATCAGACAATTTCTCGAAATCCACGCGCGGCACTTCGATATAGATATCTATCCTGTCGAGCATGGGACCTGAAATCCGTTTTTGGTAACGCGTCACGGTTTGGTGGGAGCAGGTGCAGGCTCGTTTGGGGTCAGAAAAATAGCCACAAGGGCAGGGATACATATAAATGGACTGTTTTTTGATCTCAATGCAACTATCAACCGATGAATTTACATGCATATCCATAAACAAAGTTAGTTTGTTAAACCAGAAAAGAGTAAAGTCGTGTTTTTTCAACAATCATCTTTTTCTTGCTAGAGTGATTATAGCAAGTACAACACCGAGACCTCCAATGACAGTCTCGTTGACATATTTATTTAATACCGCTGGGTTTTCAATGAGCGAGAAAGTGGTTAACAAGCCGACGCCTCCAGAGAACAGACCTAGTGTTCTTCTAGTCGAAAAATGATCAATATCAAAAGTTTTGGATAAGCTGAGATATAAAGCAAGCATAACCAAAACCCCAAGTATTAGAGCCTTGATAAAGTAAGTGTCCATTTTCCCTAATCACTCCTTGGTTATATACCACAAAATCGAATGAATCAATATCTGTAATTTTCCTACAGAGTTCCCTCAGCAATATTAGCTTGATAAAGTGAATGGCAGAATTAAACCCATTCGAATTCCATATATCCGTTTGCGTTAGCGGCGGACAAGAGCGGGGTGAGAAAAAACCCACAAACGGAAAAACGCTGAAGCCAGAGCCACGCTATTTTGGCACGAGAATTCTCGCCGTCCGCTAGTGTGATAAAAGATAAGAGGGGAGCATATATATCTGTTTCTTTAGAACACAAAAAACAATAATCTCCCCAGCGTTACTTCCAAGCATTATCGAACACGTGAACTTTATCTCTTATCCTTTTAAATGCTTTGCATAGGCAATGCCCCTTGGGTAACCGGCGATCTCCATTTTCGTTTGAAAAATATCTCGCGCCATTAATCTCATCTGATGATTTTCTATATTTAGGGCAATCGGCTTTATCCTTTGTGTAAGTTTCTTGATCTCAGCATCTGATATTTCTTTTAGTCCATATTTTTCAGGAACTTTGAGAGCATTCTCTCGTACATATTCTTGTAATCTGGGGACATCTTCTGCAGGAATCCGTAAAGTTACTTTATCTAACATTGCTAACTTCATAGCCTCCTTGTTTTCCGCCTCTATTAATTCCGGTGGTAGTTCAGATGAAAGTGCACTCCATTTTTCAGTAGAACGCAATTCCCATAATTTATCAGCCGCTTCATCAATTGTTGACTTTTCCCCTACACCCAGTGAAGTTGACAAGTCATTGGCATAAGCACTCATTGCACCACTAAAAGAAGTGTTGATATGTGATTTTACTTGCTGCAACTCGGTGGGAGTGGCTCCATCAGCCCAAGGAAAATTTGGGATAAGCTCATTTAAGTTTTGGGCACCAGTTGATTCATAACACAATTGTTCAGCCAATTCTCCAATGGAAATTTTCTGATATAAATTTCGTCTGGCCATTTTTGAATCCAAATCCTTAATATCATTAGCATTTTCTATCGTTTTTCTGATAACACTACGAATACCGTTTGCATCAAGTTCATTCTGCTCCAGTGCTATGGATTCATCACGATTATTATTTTTAAAAGCTTTTAAGTCTTTTTGAAGCTCTCTTTCTATTTTTGCATCTTGAACATCACGTGCTTCCTGAATTTCACCAACTGTCAGTTGATCCGCATTACTATTTGCCATACCAGGAATTGATGAGGAAACTGGAATATCGCTGGACAATATCGAGGGAAGATTTCCTAATTTTAAATCCAGGGAAGCTTGCTTATCCAACTCATATCGCACATGTCCATACACCCCCTTGCTGGAATCCACCTCCCACCCAGCACCTTTTTCTTCCATATGTTTCCAATAACTAAGCGCCTCATCATTCTCTATAACACCATAAATTTCTGATGCATCTTTGGCTTTGGCTATTTCCACAGTTTGATCGAGTATATTTCCAGCAATGCTCGAATTGCGATAATCAGGGGGAATTACAATATCCTGCAATTTAACTTGTGTCAAACCATCCGATGTAACAACATGCAAATTCGCCATGCCTGCCGTCCCTAGGTTTGGAGCTTCAGGAACAGTGCCTAATGCAGTATCGTAAGCGCGTAGTTGAATAAAATTACCATCACCGTATTGTCGACTGATTATGTCACGTCCCTGTGCATCTTTAAAAGAATTTATCTCAGCTGGGTGATGTAACATCCGGTCTATGGAATCGACGGATGCAACCTGATCTTCCCCCGCACCAGCGATTTGGGTTGGTATTGCACCTGTTGACGCCAAAGATGTAGCCGAAGACTGCTCAGGCTTTCCTTCCACGCTCAGCCCTGTCTGTTCGGAAACAGGTTCGGTATCTACAATAGCGTGTTCAATAGCGGGTAATTTTTGTTGTACTTCAAGTTGCTCACTCAATTGGTTACTCATATCTTCTGGATAACCAGCATCGGTGATGCCATCTAGATTCTCTAACTTATACTCTTTGTGATGCGTCATACCCTCCAAGACATATGATAATGTAGAAAGAATCGTATTGGAGGATCGTATGAATAAAGAAGTTGCAAGCGAAGTGATGGCAAGATTCAGATATATTATTCTTGAGTATT
>Ga0233440_1001115_pt1 | contig 25879 bp, 24 predicted proteins | sample SI_123_September_5_FD_182791 | JGI IMG/M metagenome (GOLD analysis project Ga0233440, IMG submission 182791) | Seawater microbial communities from Saanich Inlet, British Columbia, Canada - SI_123_September2016_120_MG | ecosystem: Environmental > Aquatic > Marine > Inlet | place: Canada: British... | reverse complement strand
TGGTCTGGTCGAGTGCCGACAGGAACGCCGAGCGGTCGCGCGGGGAAAATGAGCGCGGCCCGCCGGTAACTTCGCCGCTGGAGCGCAGATCGGTCATCAGATTGCGCACCGCCAGCGTCATGCCGATGGATTCTTCCGAGAACGGCTTGCCGTTTGGCGCGATCACGTCCGCACCGGCCTTCACGCAGCGTGCCGCCAGCGGGATGTCGGATGTGACGACGATATCGCCTTTTTGCGCGCGTTCCGCAATCCAGTCGTCGGCGGCGTCCATGCCGCTGCCTGCGGCGATCCGCTCGATCAGCGGATCGTTCGGCACACGGATGAAGTTGCCCGCGACGACGCTGACGGGCAGACCGTGCCGCGCGGCGACACGGTAGATCTCATCTTTCACCGGACAGGCATCGGCATCGACGTAAATGCGGGTGGCGGGGGTCAAGGTTGTTCCATTCAGGTTTGCGCTGCTGGTAGCCTAACGGCGTCAAAATGGCGAGTGGAAGACGGAGGATGCGGACTGCGAGGCATGCAGCGGTGCGGCTTGTCTTGGTCCCGCTGTTGCGTACCATCCGGGCCGATAACGTAAAAATCCGAGGAAACGATGACCGCGCTTAAGCCGTACAGCATCCACGCCTACAATCTCGCCAAGAACTCCGAAAACAAGATGCACGACGATTCGGTCGCTCGCCGGTTCGGGTTTCAGGGCGGGCTGGTCCCCGGTGTCGATGTCTTCGCCTATATGACCCACATGCCGGTGGCGAAATGGGGCCGGGCATTTCTGGAGCGCGGGCTGATGGACGGCCGGTTTTTCAAGCCGGTTTATGACGGCGAAACCGCCGTGGTGACGGCGGAGGAAATCGATGGCGGCCTCGCCATCAAGGTCGAAAGCCGCGGCGAGCTGTGCGCGAGCGGCACGGCGTCGATGCCGTCCGATGCGCCGAAAATCTCGCTCGGAGACTTTCAGGTTGCGGCGCCCGTCGGCAAGCATGCGCCCGCCGATGAAAAGACCTATCAGACCGGCAAGTGGCTCGCCATTCCGCCGTTCACGCTGGGCGCACATGGCTCATCCGAGTATCTGCGCGATGCCCGCGAAACCGATCCGCTCTACGACGATGAGAAGATCGTTCACACCGGCATGCTGCTGCGGACGATGAACTGGGCGCTGATGGAGAACGCCATCCTGGGTCCGTGGATTCACGTCGGCAGCACCATCCGTTATCTGGCGGCAGCGTCGGTTGAGGATGAACTCACCGTGCGGGCGAAGGTCACCGGCAACTACGATCGCAAGGGCCACAAGTTCGTAGAGCTCGACGGCCTGATCGTGGCGAACGGCTCAAAGCCGATCGCGCATTGCCAGCACATTGCGATCTATCGTCCGCGCGAGACAATGGCGGCGTAGGTGGCTGTTGCGCGAAATCTCTTTCCTCGTCGTCCCCGCGAAAGCGGGGACGACGAGTGGGTGTGCTGAGGCATCCCGCCTCGTCTCGAACTCCGATTCAAATTTCAAACAGCCACGCGCATTCGCTCTCGCGCTTCGCGCGAGGTGAGCTTTCAATCGTGCCCCTTGAAAAGGTGAGGGGCATGGAGCGCCGCGAGGCGCAAATGTGTTGTTTCGCTTCCCGTGCGAAGGGAAGCGCGTCGCCTCACGGCGCTCCATTCGCGGCGATTTTTGGCGAGGGGAGCGTGCTTCCGGGACAGGACAGGCGCGACACGCGCCCCGATCCGGCCAGCTTTCGCCGGCCTTCATCCTGTCCGCGTCCAGCTCGTTGCGAGCAGAGCCACGTAGTTGGCCCGGACGCTGACCCCAGCCTCCCGGACGACGTGTGTGCGAGACACGCGCGCGGGCGCCGCATCCTGCTCCGCTTCAAAAGCGCCCTCGAGAAGCGCCCCTCACGAACAGGACAATGAAGAATATATTCCTAGATCGCGGCATGTCAAGGAGAGATCGGAAATCTCGACACGTCGTCCCGGCAAATGCCGGGACCCACACTCCCTGAGATATCGATTTGAGGGAGACGCCGGAGCGATCGTCTCGCTGTCACCATGACGTTTGGTGGTTATGGGTCCCGGCGTTCGCCGGGACGACATCGAGAGTCTGTAGCCCCGATTGCGCTGCGCCCCATCCGGGCTGCGCGCGCTTCCATTGTCTGCCGTCATTCCAGGGCGCGCGTTTTCGCGCGAGCCCGGAATCCACGGCCACCAACCAGATTCCGGCAGCCCGGAATGACGAGCAGGCCAAACTGGATTGCTTCGCTGCGCTCTCAGGCCGTCTTCGCCTTGCGGCTATCCTGGACCGCGCGCCAGACCTTTTCGGATGTGAGCGGCATATCGATTTCTGTCACGCCTTCATCGGACAGCGCATCGAGCACGGCATTGACGATGGTGACGAGGCTTCCGGCGCAGCCGGCTTCGCCGCAGCCCTTGGTGCCGAGCGGATTCGACGTCGCGGGCGAGGGGTGACTGTCCAGCGTCATCGACGGAATATCGCCGGCGCGGGGCAGCGCGTAATCCATGAACGAACCCGTCACCGGCTGGCCGTTGTCGTCGTAGGTGACGCATTCCATCAACGCCTGTCCGATGCCCTGCGCGACGCCGCCGTGAATTTGGCCAGCGACGATCATCGGATTGACCACGGTGCCGAAATCGTTGACGCCGCTGTAGCTGACGATCCGCACGACGCCGGTGTCAGGGTCGACTTCGACTTCCGCAACGTGGCAGCCGTTGGGAAACGTCGAGGGGATGCCCTGTGTAGTGTGATCGACGTCGAGCGAGGCGGGCGCGCCCTCGGGCATTTTCGAGTCCCGCAGTTTTGCCGCCAGTTCCATGATGCCGATACCGCGGTCAGTGCCGGCAATGGTGAAATGCCCGTTGGCAAACTCGATGTCACCTTCGGAGGCTTCAAGCATATGCGCCGCCGCCTGCTTGCCCTTTTCGATGACCAGCTTCGAGGCCTCCACGATGGCGGTGCCGCTTGCGGTGATCGAGCGCGAACCGCCGGTGCCATTGCCGGCGCGAACGATGTCGGTGTCACCCTGTGTCAGTTTCACAGCGTCGAACGGAACGCCAAGATGCGTCGCCAGGACCTGTGCGTAGGGCGTCGCATGGCCCTGACCGTAGTCGAGCGTTCCGGTGATCAGCCGCACCGATCCATCAATTTCGAAGACGATCTTGCCGAGTTCGGCGCTGGGCGGCGCGGTGATTTCGAGATAGGAGCCGACCGCGATGCCGCGCAGCTTGCCGCGCTTGCGGCTTTCCTTCTTTCGCTTGGCAAAGCCTGCGAGGTCGGCCTGTTCGACGGCTTTGTTGAAGACGCCGGGAAAATCGCCGCTGTCGTAGGTCAGGCCATTCGCTGCGGCGAAGGGAATATGCGCAGGCTTGATGAAGTTGCGCTTGCGCAGCGCCAGGCGGTCGATACCCATTTCATCGGCGGCGCGATCGATCAGCCGCTCCATGAAATAGTTGGCCTCCGGGCGGCCCGCACCGCGATAGGCGCCCATCAGCGTGGTGTTGGTCAGCACGCACTTGATGTCGACACCGATCAGCGGCGTGCGATAGACGCTGTTGATGTTCTTGGCGATGTTGAGCGACAGCGGGAGCGGCGCGACGCCGGTGATGTAGGCGCCGAGATTGCCATAGCCGCGCACGCGCACGCCGAGAAACGCGCCGTCCGCGGCGAGCGCGAGTTCGCAACGCACGTCCTGCGCGCGGCCGTGGTTGTCGGACAGGAAGCTGGTCGAGCGCTCGTCGGTCCATTTCACCGCGCGGCCGAGTTCGCGCGCCGCGTGCAGGATGCAAATATATTCCGGATAGTTGGTGTTCTTCATGCCGAACGATCCGCCGACGTTGCGGGTGCGCAGATGGACCTTGTCATTCGGGACGTTCAGCGTTTTCGCCAGCGACAGGCGGTTGCCTAACACGCCTTGGGTCGGCGCCTCGATGGTGAAGCGCCGGGTCTTCTTGTCGTAGCTCGCCAGTCCCGCGCGCGGCTCCATCGCGACCACCGCGAGACGGGTGTTGACGATATCGAGGCGCGTGACATGCGCGGCGTTTGCAAACGCGGCATCGAGGGCCGCATCGTCGCCGGAATGATAATCGAGGACGACGTTGCCGGGGATGTGGTCATAAAGCAGCGGCGCGCCGGGCTTCGCAGAATCCTCCGCGCTCGTGACCGAGGGCAGCGGTTCGATGTCGACGGCGACCGCTTCACCCGCATCACGAGCCTGCGCCAGCGTTTCAGCCACGACGAACGCAACCGGATCGCCGACGAAACGGACCTTGTCGGTCATCAGCGGCAGACGGTTGGTTTGGAGCAGCGGAGAACCGTCACGGTTCTTCAAAGGGAGGCCGACGCTGAAGGGCGTGTATCCGGCAAGATCCTTGCCGGTCCACACACCGAGCACGCCGGGCATCGCGCGCGCGGCCTCAACGTCGATGTCCTTGATGATGCCGTGAGCGTGGCTGCTGCGGACGATCCAGGCATAAGCCTGGCCCGGCAGGTTAATGTCGTCGGTGTAAGTTCCCTTGCCCCGCACCAGGGTGTCGTCTTCCTTGCGCCGGACAGGCTGTCCGACGCCGAATTTTTGCAGTGCGATATCGTTTTCGGAAGTAACGCCGAGTGGATGATCGAGCATGAAGAATCCGCTGAAATCCCGGCCCAAGCGGCAGAAAACCGCGCTTTGACCTGATGTGTGGGCTGCATATTAAACTTAAGACGTCTGAATCGCAGTCACAATGCGTGATTGAGTATGCTTCGGTTGCGCCACGCACGTACGCTGTTAGACTTTGTTTGAACAGAGTTGCCGCGGCGCAGGGCTGACGCTGCAGGGATGGAATTGCATGACTGAGGACGTGCGGCTGCACGATGGTTCCGGACCGTCTGTCAGCCCGCTAGCAGCGACGGCCGAGGAGGCGCACGGACGCGGGGAGCCCCGCGTTCACGGTGCGGCCTATGCCGCGCTCGATCTCGGAACCAACAACTGCCGGCTGCTGATCGCGCGGGTCTCGCACGACGGATTCCGCGTGATCGACTCGTTTTCACGCATCATCCGGCTCGGTGAGGGCATCTCGACATCGGGCCGCATCAGCGATGCCGCGATCTCGCGTGCGGTCGGCGCGCTCGGCGTGTGCGGCGACAAGATTCGCGCCAAAGGCGCGAAACGGTTGCGCACGATTGCGACCGAGGCGTGCCGTGCGGCCGACAATGCCGATGCATTTCTCGATCTGATCGAACGCGAGACCGGCATCAAGCTTGAGGTCATCGATCGCGAAACCGAGTCGACATTGGCCGTAATCGGCTGCTCACCGCTACTCGACGCCCGTGCGAAGGGCGCGATCCTGTTCGACATCGGCGGCGGCTCAACGGAAGTGGTGCGGATCGAGCGTCCGGCTGGCAGCCCGCACGCTGCGCCGGCCAAAGGACCGTGGATCTCGTTGCCGCTGGGGGTGGTCACTCTGGCAGAGCGGTTCGGCGGAATGCATGTGACGCGCGAGTCCTACGGCACGATGGTCGATGAGGTCGCGGACCACCTTGCGCCGTTCGCGGCACAACACGGTCACGATTTGTCCGGCATGCATCTGCTCGGAACGTCCGGAACCGTGACGACGGTGGCCGGCATTCACCTTGGTCTGTCGCACTACGACCGGCGACGGGTGGACGGTCTGTGGATGAACGATGCCGACATGGACCGCGCCATCGCGCGACTGCTCGGCATGACCTATCAGGACCGCGCGCGAAACGCCTGTATCGGGGCCGAGCGGGCCGATCTCGTGCTCGCCGGATGCGCCATTCTCGATGCCATCCGCAAGGCATTTCCGCTGCCGCGTCTGCGGGTTGCGGACCGTGGCCTGCGTGAGGGCATGCTGGTTGAGATGATGCGGGCCGACGGCGCGATCGCGTCCTTCTGACGTCCGTTCAGATATCGTGACGGCACCGCGAAAACGTCGTAAGGGGTGCACGAGTGCGCGCCTTTGCGCGGCTGGAAGGCAATTCCTATGGCGAAAGACACCACCGGGCGACTGCATGTGACGGTGAAGTCCGGCGGCAAGCGCAAGCTGTCGTCGAAACTCTGGCTGGAACGTCAGCTCAACGATCCTTACGTCATGCAGGCCAAGCGCGACGGATTCCGCTCGCGCGCGGCTTACAAGTTGCGCGAGATCGACGACAAGCAACGCTTTCTCAAGCAGGGACAGGTCGTGGTCGATCTCGGCGCCGCACCCGGCGGATGGAGCCAGATCGCAGCGAAGCGCGTCGGCGCGCTGGAGGGTCGGGGCAAGGTCGTTGCCATCGACCTTCTGGAGATGCCGGAACTGCCCGGTGTGATCTTCGCGCAAATGGACTTTCTCGACGATCGCGCGCCCGAGAAGCTGCGGGCGATGATCGGCGGCGGCGCGGACGTGGTGATGTCGGACATGGCGGCGAATACCACGGGGCATCGGAAGACCGACCAGTTACGCATCATCGGTCTGGTCGAAAGCGCGGCGGCGTTCGCCTGCGAAATTCTCAATCCGGGCGGCACGTTTCTGGCGAAAGTCTTTCAGAGCGGCGCGGAAGCGGATTTGCTGGCGCAGCTCAAGCGCGATTTCACCACGGTGAAGCACGTCAAGCCCGCCGCCAGCCGGCAGGATTCATCCGAGCGATATGTGATGGCGCTTGGGTTTCGGGGAGATAATACGCGAACGGAAGCGTAATCTCTCCACCGGTCGTCCCCGCCAACGGGTCCGGCTTCGCCGGCCCGATGACAGGCTCCGGCGGGCACCCATACTCCCTGTTTTCGATTTGTGGGAGATGCTGAAGCGATCTTTCTGTGTTCACCGCGACATTCGGTGGTTATGGGTCCCCGCCTTCGCGGGGACGGTCGTGTGTGCTTCAATATTCCGCCTTCCCGGCCATGACAGCATAGAAATCACCCCAGTTTCTGGTCGCGCGCGTCGTGGGTGGACTCTGCGGCGGCGGCTTCGGCGGCTTGCGGGCTTTCCACTACCGGAACCCGGTGTCCGGAGATTTCGTGACCCGCATCCTCCGGCAATTTCCAGAAGGACCAGGCCGACAATGCCGACAGCACGGCGACGATCAAAAACGCCGGCCAGAAGTCGTTCGCGCTGAGTTCCGTGGAATGGTTCGCGGCCATCGTCGCCTCGACGGCAAATGCACCGACCGCGACGCCTGCCGAGATCGCAAGCTGCTGGTTGACGCTGACCAGCGTCGTCGCGCGGCTCATTTCTCCGGGCGAGACTTCCGCATAGGCCAGCGTATTGATCGCGGTGAACTGCAGCGAGCGGAAGAAGCCGCCGACAACCAGAATGATCATGATCAACAGCAACGGTGTCGCCGGTGTGAACAGTGCGCAGGCGGCGAGAAAAAACGAACTCACGACCGCGTTGATGACCATGATGTTGCGGAAGCCGAAGGTGCGGATGATCCGCGCCGCCAGCGCCTTCATGCCCAGTGCTCCGACTGCGGAGGCAAACGTTACGAGCCCCGACTTGAATGGCGAGAGGCCAAACCCGACCTGCATCAGCAGCGGCAACAGGAACGGCAGTGCGCCGATGCCGAGGCGATACATGAAACCGCCGGTCAGGCTGGCGCGCAATGTCGGATGCTTGATCAGCGTAAAATCCAGCACCGGCGAGGCGGTGCGTTTGGCGTGCCAAAGGTAGAAACCCATCGCGATGCCGCCGCCGACGATCAGCGCTGTTACGACTTCCCACGACAACAAGCCAAGCCCGGCAACCGACAGGCCAAACGCGAGACCGGCCACGCCCAGTCCCGCGAGAACCAGCCCGACAACATCGAAGCGTTCGGGATTCTCGCTCTTGATCGGGTCGATGTATTTCAGCGCGAGCCAGATGCCGAGCAGCCCGATCGGAATGTTGATCAGGAAGATCCAGTGCCATGAGAAGTAGGTGGTGATGAATCCGCCAAGCGGAGGCCCGATCACCGGACCGATCAGCGCGGGCATGGTGACCCACGCCATCGCGTTGACCAGCGCGCTCTTGTCGATGGAACGCAGCAGCACGAGCCGCCCGACCGGCGTCATCATCGCGCCCCCGATGCCCTGGATGATGCGCGCGATCACGAAATGTGTGATCGATGTGGACAAGGCGCAGCCGATGGAGCCGACAATGAACACGCCGATGGCGACGCTGAACACGGCGCGCGCGCCGAAGCGGTCGGCGGTCCAGCCGCTCGCCGGAATGAACACCGCAAGCGACAGCAGGTAGGATGTGATCGCGAGTTTCAGCGTCAGGGGACTGGTGCCGATGTCCGCGGCGATGGCCGGCAGCGACGTCGCGATCACCGTGGAGTCCATGTTTTCCATGAACAGCGCACAGGCGACGATCAGCGGAATTAAGCGCTCTCTATTCAATGCTTTAGCCGGCATGCCCACATAACATACTCGCTCCTATCAGCATGTTTTGGCACCAATCGGCACACAAATGCGGGCAAAATCCATGCACAATCCAGGGAGCAAGGTCGCCTTTTCAAGAGAGGGACGGGGTACGTCCAAACTGCATGGCTGAAAACCGCAGCGCCGAGTTGCCGACCCCTCACCGCAAACCTTAAAAGTAAGTCCCGCGTGCCTGTCAGCTTTAGGCTGAAGATTGGCTTGAGACGGGTTTTGTTGAAAATAGCATCAGCGCGACAAATGCTGAGAGTGAGATCGCGCTGGTTATCCAAAGCACGTGGATGCCGAAATGCTCGATAGCAAGGCCAAGTGTCAGCGGCGCAGCTGCGCCAGTGATACGCGCAGGCATGGCGAGCAGGCCAACACGCCGTCCGTAGCCGGCTGGACCGAAGACAGCGAGAGGCAGTGTCCCGCGAGCAATCGTTAGAACGCCATTGCCAGCGCCATACAGCACGGCAAATACCGGCGCGACAACCGGACCGCCAAAAGCAACCAAAACTGCGCCAAGAGGATGGGCCAGCGTAGCTATTCTCGTGGACGTTACGGGGTGAAGCTTCTTCAACAGGCTCGCCTCGACGATGCGCGCGGCAACCTGCGCCGGGCCGACCAATGTTGCCGACAGCAATGCAACCGCAGGGGTGGCACCGAGTTCGATGAGGAGTAACGGCAGCAATGCCGACAGCCCGACACTGATCAAACCCGTAGCGGCGAATACATACCCTATAAGCACCATGGCGCGCAGCTCCGTCGCCTTCGTGTGGACAGGGCTATCATCGGCGATCGCTTCGACATGCGCCGTTTTCGTAAAGCGCGGCAGCCAAAGATTCAGTGGCAGCGCGAGCACAATATGCACGCAGGCCCACGAGATGCAGGCAACGCGCCAGCCATAATGGGATTCAATAACGGTTGTAAGCGGCCATCCTACCGTGCTCGCGAAGCCAGCAATGATGGTGATGCCGGTAATTGCTGAACGTGCCTGTGAACCGTAGTACCGCGTCAAGGTTGCGAACGCGGCTTCGTAGAGACCGAGCCCCATACCGACGCCGAGCAGCGCCCACGCCAGCACCAATAGCAGCGGCCCGTGCGATAAGCCGAGAACTAGCAGGCCCAGAGCAAACAAGACATTGGAGATGCACAGCAGTTCGCGGCCTCCAACCCTGTCAATCGCGCCGCCAACCCGGGGCCCAAGCAGGCCCGCGATGATAAGCGCGCCGGTTAATGCTGCGTAGATGTAGCTTGAAGGCACATCTAGCTCAGTCGCTATTGGTCGAGCCAGAATTGCAGGTAGATAATAGGTCGATGCCCAAGCGATTGTCTGTGTGAGGCCTAGTGGCAAGATGACGGCGAGCTTTTGCTTATCCATCGAAGGTTGCTGCGTTGAGGAGCCAGTTTGCCAACATGAGCGCGACAACAGCGCCGATTATCCCGGCGGTGACAAAACCCGGAAGGTCGAGAGGTCGAATACCTGCAAAGGTATTTGTCAGGCTCCGCGCGACTGCTGGGTTTGCAAACGAGGTTGATGCTGTGAACCAGTAAGCAGCAACCATGTAGAGGCTAACGAGCCACGGCAATGCAGTACGCCGAAAGCGAAGGCTGCCCAAAATTGTTAGCATTCTAATGCGGCCACGGCTTCCGCGAGCCATTGCGCGTGGCCTGTGCGCACCTTTAGGGAAAGCGCTAGCAGTGGGAGGTCGAACATCAGGTCGCGCTTGTTGCATCGGCAGGGCAGCACGGGGCTGTGAGCGGTGGCGCGCAAATGGCGGGATGACCCGAGCAGCAGTCCTGCATCAGAAAGCGGATGAGGTCGCCGATACCGACATAGGCAGCGGCGTAGATAATGGAACGAGCTTCACGGCGCTGAGTGACGAGGCCCGCGCGTTCGAGTTCTTTCAAATGAAAGGACACGTTCGAGGCGGACACGCCGACAGCGTTTGCAATGTCGCCAGCCGCGCGACCGTCAGGCCCGGCTCGCACCAGCACGCGCAGAATGCGCAGGCGGGTTTCTTGAGCAAGCGCCCCAAATCCCAACACTGCTTGGCTCTCAAACATATTTTGATAGTCCTATAAATATCAAAATAGAAACTACAGGCCGTGGCCGTTGCTGACAATCCCTGGCCGAACTAAATGCGCGGAGTCTGCTCGAAGCATCCGGCTAAGCCGCTGTTGTTCATCTATGAAGGCCGCGCAGTTCGTCCAAGCGAAGGCGCGGAGTGGCTACACTGGACGCAAGCCATCCATAGATCGTGCGAAAGTTCTTGAGTTGCACGCTACAGGACTTGGCCCAACAGAGATTGCGGACGAACTACAGATCGGCCGAGTATCGGTTTATCGCTCCTGAAGCGCCTCTGTGTGGAAAAGACCGCTGTTAGAGGGCCTTTTGCAGGTGTCCCATGCGTAAAAACCGCTGATTTCAGCGCGAAATGCTTTGAAACGTCATCCGAGTGTCCTGAATCCGAAGTTCGCTTCATTTTGCAGCGCCTTCCGTAGCGAACTTCGGATTCAAAGGGGCACTAGAAGCTATGATTCTCGTGTGGTTTCCGTTCGCAAGTCCGCAAATGGAGGTGCTGTGGAATGATGATGCGGACTTGCGAACGACCACACGAGCATGCTATCGACCACCGCCAACCCTACCGATGGGCTTCGATTCGAGCGACGCATAAGCGGTCGCCCAATCCCGCTCATCCAGAGGTGATGTCGCAGCGACAGCGTTGCGTGAAACGGAGTTGGCAATGGCAAACAGGCAGTTGGTTCAGGGTATTCGCGAAGCTTTCACATTCGACGATGTGTTGCTGAAGCCAGGCCTGTCCGACATCCTGCCGTCCGATGCCGACGTCCGCACCTTCCTGACGCGCGCGATCCCGCTCAATATTCCGATTATCGCCTCCGCGATGGATACCGTCACCGAGGCCGGCATGGCGATTGCCATGGCGCAGGCCGGTGGCATCGGCGTGCTTCACCGGAACTTCGACCCTGAAGGTCAGGCAGCGCAGGTCCGCCAGGTCAAGAAATACGAATCCGGCATGGTGGTGAACCCGCTGACCATCGGCCCCGATGCCAAGCTGGTCGATGCGCTGACGCTGATGAAGGATCACGGCATCTCCGGCGTTCCGGTCGTCACCGGCGGAGGGCCGGGCAAGCCCGGCAAGCTGGTCGGCATTCTCACCAACCGCGATGTCCGCTTCGCGACCGATCCGGAGCAGAAGGTCTCGGAGTTGATGACGCACCAGAACCTCATCACGGTGAGGGAAGGCGTCAGTCAGACCGAAGCCAAGAAGATGCTGCATCAAAACCGCATCGAAAAGCTGCTGGTGGTGGACGATCAGTATCGCTGCGTCGGCCTTATCACCGTGAAGGACATGGAAAAGGCGGTGGCCTATCCGCTCGCCTCGAAGGATGCACAGGGACGGCTGCGCGTTGCTGCCGCGACAACAGTCGGCGAGGGCGGTTTCGAGCGTACCGAAAGACTGATCGACGCAGGTGTCGATGTGATTGTCGTCGATACCGCACATGGTCATTCCATGCGCGTGCTGGAGGCGGTCACCCGCATCAAGCGGCTGTCGAATGCAGTCCAGGTCATCGCCGGTAACGTTGCGACCACCGAGGGAACGCAGGCGCTGATCGATTCAGGCGCGGATGCGATCAAGGTCGGCATCGGTCCGGGCTCGATCTGCACCACGCGCATCGTCGCCGGCGTCGGCGTGCCGCAGTTGACCGCGATCATGGATGCGGTCGAGGCCGCGAAGAAGTCGAGCATTCCGGTGATCGCCGACGGCGGCATCAAGTATTCCGGTGATCTTGCCAAGGCGCTTGCCGCCGGCGCGGATGTCGCGATGGTCGGCTCGCTGCTGGCGGGCACCGATGAGACGCCCGGCGAGGTGTTCCTGTGGCAGGGCCGTTCCTACAAGGCCTATCGCGGCATGGGGTCGGTCGGCGCGATGGCGCGCGGCTCGGCTGATCGCTACTTCCAGCAGGATATCAAGGACACGCTCAAGCTCGTGCCGGAAGGCATCGAAGGGCAGGTGCCTTACAAGGGACCGGTCGCCAACGTTCTGCATCAGTTGGCCGGTGGTCTCCGCGCGGCGATGGGCTATGTCGGCGCGAAGAACCTCGAGGACTTCCACGCCAAGGCGGAATTCGTGCGGATCACCGGCGCGGGCCTGCGCGAAAGCCACGTGCACGATGTGACCATTACCCGCGAAAGCCCGAATTACCCGGGCGGTGGCTAGACACCTTCGTCCAATTTCGGCCCCAACGGGCTGTCAAAACACGCTACGATTGCGCGGTATTTATCTTAAACTTCGCGCAATGCGGCCTGCACGCGCAGTTCGTGCGCGTTTGAGGCGCATCCCAAGTTCATTGAACCGGCAGCGAACCCGGCCACAATGTTCGCAACATCTCGGAAAAGAAGAACACCATGGTTGACTGGACAGATGACAGGATCACCGCGCTCTCGGATCAGGACCTGAAAAACCTGCTGACCAATGCGGAGCGTAAATCAGTCGCCGATGTTGCGGAGAAGTGCAGGGCAGAACTCGACAAGCGCAACGCCGCCAAGCCGCGCAAGGCGTCGAAGCCACGCTCCGAACTTAAAGAGTTCGAGCATGATATGTCCGCGCAGCTTGCCGAGATCGGCAAGGAGGTTGCGGGCAAGTACGATCTCTCTGAGGAAACCGCGAAAGCGAAGTCCGAGGGCGTGAAGGGCTTCAAGGCGCATCGGCTGCTGGATTCGAAAGGCTACGCCAAGCTGGGCGGTATGCAGCGCGATGGCTCGGTGGCTATCGAGCGCTACATTTCCTATCGCCGTGGTGACAGCACGGCTTACCTCGGAGTCTTTCTGCTGAAGGATGCGCCAGCGGACGACCACGAATTCCATGTCATCGCGCCGAAGGCGTTTCTCGAAGGCGGAAAACCAGTTGCCGAAATCCGCCCGTCGGCGACGGACAAGCAGAAGCAGCCTGCTGACAGCGGCCTCGCCTTCAAGGACCTGCCAAGCGCAGCCGCAGCCTTCGACAAGGCGCTGGCGAAGCTCACTGCCTGAAGGCTGCGACGTCGATTCTGTTTAAAACGGAAGGACGGTATGGATGTCATGCCGTCCTTCGCGCATCGGTGCACATGGCCATGCGCTGTTCTCTCGGCTAAATAGCGTTCACGCTCATAAAGAAACCGAGGAAACACCATGTCCCAGTCAGCCAAGCGTATCGTTCTCGCCGCCCGTCCGGTCGGTGAACCGAAGCCAAGCGATTTTCGTCTTGAAGACTATGCCGTGCCGACGCCTGGTGAGGGGCAGCTCCTGCTGCGCACGATCTGGCTGTCGCTCGACCCTTACATGCGCGGGCGCATGGATGACGGTCCGTCATACTCCGCGCCGGTGCCGATCGGCGGCGTGATGGAAGGCGGTACGGTTTGCGAGGTCGTGGCTTCCAACAACCCGGGTTTTGCAAAGGGCGACTTCGTTCTCGCGCATACCGGCTGGCAGCAATATGCGCTGTCGGACGGCAAGGGATTGCGCAAGGTCGATCCGAAGATCGCACCGATTTCAACGGCCGTCGGCGTGCTCGGCATGCCGGGCATGACGGCCTATACGGGCCTGCTTGAGATCGGCAAGCCGAAGGCCGGCGAGACCGTCGTGGTGGCGGCGGCGTCCGGCGCGGTGGGTTCGGCAGTCGGGCAGATTGCGAAGATCAAGGGCGCGCGCGCGGTCGGCATCGCGGGCGGCAAGGAGAAGTGCGATTACGTCAAGAACGAGCTCGGCTTTGACGAGTGTCTCGACCATCGCGATCCAGACCTTGCAGCGAAGCTCAAGGAGGCTTGCCCGAAAGGTATCGACGTCTATTTCGAGAACGTCGGCGGCAAGGTGTTCGAAGCGGTGTTTCCGCGCCTCAACGATTTCGCGCGCATTCCGGTGTGCGGTCTGATCGCCGACTACAACACCATCTTCGGCAAGGATACGCCCACTCCGAAATGGGCCAACTCGATCATGCGCGCCATTCTGGTCAAGCGGCTGAATTTCCGTGGCTTCATCGTTCGCGACTTTGCTGCGATGTATCCGGACTTCATCCGCGACATGCCGCAGTGGCTGCGCGAAGGGAAGCTCAAGCACCGCGAATTCGTGACCGAGGGCATCGATAGCGCGCCTGCAGCGTTCATGGGCCTGCTCAAAGGCGCCAACTTCGGCAAGCAGCTCGTGCGCGTCGGACCCGACAAGATCTGAGAGCCCGGCTTTCCTTCACCTGTCCGTGCAGGGCAGGTGAAGGAAACAAAGGGAAAATTGTTACGTGATGAAATACGTGCTGTTAAAAATGGTTCGGTGATGAAAATCTCTAGGCCGGTGCCTCACAGCACGCGGTAACGGATGGCGAAGCTGTCGTCGGGCAAGCCGCGCGCAATCTCGATGCGTCCACCCGCAACCACACGATCGACCATGTGCCACGGCCCGAAGTCATCCGACGGGCTCGGATTGGGCGGCAGCCGCAGCTTGAAGGCGCGCGGCGCCTGGCCGGGCAGGCTAAGGATGACTATTCTGTCTGCGGTGCGGAATTTCAGCGGAACGGAGCCGCGCAACACTGCGCGCCCGTCGTCGGTCGCACGGAGGGCGTCATCGATCCGCGCAAGCGTCTGGTTCTGGTCGGTGAGCAGTTCGACCTGCGCTTCGCGCTTCAGGTCGGCGTTCGCCGCCGTCCGCGGCAGCCGGATTTCAAATTCCACGGCGGGCGCCTGGGCCATTAATCCAAGATGCTTGAACGCGGCGGCACGCAGACTGTAAGCGCCCGCGGCCAGTGCGCCGATCATCAGGACGACGCCAAGGCTACGGATGGCGACGCCACGGAACGTCCGGACATCGCCCTTGATTATGAGCGTGAGTACAACCGCGGTGATGAACCCGGCCATCGCGGCCAGCGGGCCAATGACAAAGAGCGCCGTCACGTTGTCGGTGGAGGTGGCGCCAATTCCGGCTGCGGTTGCGGCCACAAGGCCGACCACCCAGCCGCCGAACGCGCCTGCAAACCCAGCGAGAATAGCGAGAACGTAGAGCATCTCAGCACCCGAGTACGGCTCCGTCGACCTTTGCGACGGAACCTTCTGGGTATTGGTCGTTTCTGTCTGTGAGCCGGTTCACAGACCGTCGAGACAATTGTCAGGGCGGGAGGGGGCGGCTATAGCGAGGAGATTGCATGCGCATCCGGGGGATTTTTTATGTCACTTCAAATGGTTCTGTTGCCGGTCTTCATGCTGGTTCTGCTGTCCTTCATCCTGATGTTCAGGATGTTTACGGTCCGCACGGGTGCGATCAAGAACCGTGAAGTCCGGGTATCGGAGATCGCCGTCGGCCAGAAAGCGTGGCCCACCAAGACAGCCCAGGTCAGCAATGCCTATTCCAACCAGTTCGAATTGCCGGTGCTGTTTTTCGCACTGATCGCCATTGCGCTGCCGCTGCGGCAGGCCGATCTCATCACTGTGCTGCTGTCGTGGGTGTTTGTGGTGACGCGCTACATTCATGCCGGCATCTACGCCACCTCGAACAACCTGAAGGCACGCTTCTCGGCTTTCGCCGCCGGCGCGCTTGTCCTTCTCATCATGTGGGTCTATTTCGCGCTCAAGATACTGCTCGCGATCTGACACCTTCAATTCTGAAAGATCATCATGACGCCTGCCGCGCGGCTGTCCGCAGCCATTGAGATTTTGGGCGCCATCGATGCGCAGCGTATCCCGGCGCCGAATGCGCTGAAGGAGTGGGGCACTGCGCACCGCTTCGCGGGTTCCGGCGATCGTGCCGCCATCGCGGGGCTGGTGTTCGATGTGCTGCGCCGCAGGGATTCGTCAGCGTGGCTGATGGATGCCGGCACGCCGCGCGCGCGGTTGCTTGGCATGCTCAAGCTGGAGCGCGGGCTGGACGTCGATGCCGTCGCGGCGTTGTGCGACGGCGGACGCTTCGCGCCTGAGCCGTTGACGGACCTTGAGCGCGCCGCGTTCACCTCGCGCAGCCTGAAGGATGCGCCAGCGCACATTGCCGGAGATTATCCGGAATGGCTCGACCCCCAGCTTGCCGCTGTGTTCGGCGATGCGCGGGCGGAGGAAGCGGTCGCGATGGCCAGCCGCGCGCCGCTCGACCTGCGCGTCAACACGCTGAAGGCAAAGCACGAGAAGGTGCTCGCTTCGATGAAGCATCTTGGCGCGAAGGCGACGCCGTGGTCGCCGTGGGGATTGCGGATCGATCTCGGGGCGGACGCGCGCAATCCTGGGATTCACTCCGAGGAGGCTTTCATCAAGGGCGGCGTCGAGGTGCAGGACGAAGGTTCGCAACTGGCCGCATTCCTGACCGGCGCGAAGCCCGGCGAGCAGGTCATCGACATGTGCGCAGGGGCAGGCGGAAAAACGCTGGCCCTTGCCGCGATGATGCAGGGCAAGGGTCGGCTTGTCGCGACGGATCATGACAAGCGTCAGCTTGCGCCGATTCACGAGCGGCTGTCGCGCGCGGGCATTCACAATGCTGACGTGCGCACGCCGAGAGGCCCGGACGATACGCTCTCCGACATCAAGGCGTCGGCCGATCTCGTGGTGATCGACGCGCCATGTACCGGCACCGGAACGTGGCGGCGTAATCCGGATGCCAAATGGCGCATGCGCCCCGGCGCGCTGGAGGTTCGCACCAAGGATCAGATCGCCGTGCTGGATCGCGCGGCTGGTCTGGTGAAGCCCGGCGGACGGATCGCCTACATCACCTGTTCTGTCCTGCCGCAGGAGAACAACGAGCAGGTGCGCGGTTTCACGAACCGCCATCCGGACTACACGGTGGTTCCGCCGACACAGGTCGCATCGGTGTTGTGGGACAAGGCTGATGACTTCACCGCCGCCACGCTGCAATCGCCGGAAGGGCTGTTGATGACCCCGCGCCGGACCGGGACGGACGGGTTCTTTGTGTCGGTTCTCAGGCGGGGCTAGATAGAAGATTTCATGTCGTCCCGGCGAAGGCCGGGACCCATCATCCCTGTCAGTGCTTTTGCACGTGAAAGTCCAACCATTCTGCTCAATTGAGAATCTGGTGGTTATGGGTCCCGGCCTTCGCCGGGACGACGAGGTTGAGGGACGTGGCTTGCCGCCCCAAAACCTGCCGATAAGCCCGGTTTTGCAGGCGATCCGGGGTTGCGACTCCGTCCCCTGTCGCGTATTTCCTCTCCATGACAGCACACAGCCAGACCGCTCCAGCGACGCCCGATGTGGCGGCCGCTCACGAAAAGATTCTCATCGTCGATTTCGGCTCCCAGGTGACGCAGCTGATCGCGCGGCGTGTCCGCGAGGAGGGTGTCTACTCCGAGATCGTGCCGTTCCAGAAGGCCGAAGCGGCCTTCAAGGCGATGCAGCCCAAGGCCGTGATTCTCTCCGGCGGCCCGGCCTCCGTGCTCGATCAGGATGCGCCGTCCGCGCCGATGTCGATCCTCACCGCTGGCGTGCCGGTGCTCGGTATCTGCTACGGCGAACAGACCATGGCGCAGCAGCTCGGCGGCACGGTCGAGGCCGGTCATCACCGCGAGTTCGGCCGCGCACTGATCGAGGTCACCGATAACTGCGCGCTGTTCGACGATGTCTGGAAAATCGGCGAAAAGCATTACGTCTGGATGAGCCACGGTGACCGCGTCACCAAGCTGCCGGACGGTTTCCGCGGCGTGGCCAAGGCGCCGGGTTCGCCGATCTCGGTGATCGCCGACGACAAGCGCAAGTTCTACGCCATGCAGTTTCACCCCGAGGTGGTGCATACGCCGGATGGCGCGAAGCTGATCAAGAATTTCGTGCGCAAGGTCGCAGGGCTGAAAGGCGACTGGACCATGCGCGCCTTCCGCGAGGAAGCGATCGAGAAGATCCGCGCGCAGATCGGCAAGGGCAAGGTGATCTGCGGCCTGTCGGGCGGCGTCGATTCATCCGTGGCCGCGATCCTGATTCACGAGGCCATCGGTGATCAGCTCACCTGCGTGTTTGTCGATCACGGCATGCTGCGCAAGGACGAGGCCAAGACCGTCGTCGATCTGTTCCGGCATCACTACAACATTCCGCTGGTTCACGTTGACGCCTCAAAGACATTCCTCGGCGAGCTCGACGGCGTTACCGATCCGGAAGTGAAGCGCAAGACCATCGGGCGTTTGTTCATCGACGTGTTCGATGCGGAAGCGAAGAAAATCGGCGGCGCGGATTTTCTCGCACAGGGCACGCTCTATCCCGACGTAATCGAAAGCGTGTCGTTCACCGGCGGTCCGTCGGTGACGATCAAGTCGCATCACAATGTCGGCGGCTTGCCCGCGCGCATGAACATGAAGCTGGTCGAGCCGCTGCGCGAACTGTTCAAGGACGAAGTGCGCGCGCTCGGCCGCGAACTCGGCCTCCCGGATGTGTTCGTCGGCCGGCATCCGTTTCCGGGACCGGGTCTCGCGATCCGCTGTCCGGGCGAGATCACCCGCGAGAAGCTCGACATCCTGCGCGAGGCCGACGCGGTCTACATTGACCAGATCCGCAAGGCGGGTCTTTACGACACCATCTGGCAGGCGTTCGCCGTGCTGCTGCCGGTAAAGACCGTCGGCGTGATGGGCGACGGTCGTACATATGACTTCGTTGTCGGCCTGCGCGCGGTGACATCGACAGACGGCATGACCGCCGACTTCTATCCGTTCGACATGAAATTCCTTGGCGAAACCGCGACCCGCATCATCAACGAGGTCAAGGGCGTCAACCGCGTGGTCTACGACGTGACGTCGAAGCCGCCGGGGACAATTGAGTGGGAATGATTTTGGCCCATCCGGACGTAACCGAAACCACGCCAAGATACGACGTAACACACTGAATAAAAATAATTTTTCGTCCTATAGCTTTCGATGGCTATCGGGGGGCAGGGATTGCGCGTGACGGGCCGCCTGACGGTATGCCCACATCTTGCGCAGGCGCTAAAACGCGAATACCGTCAGGCTCAACTGGTGCCTGACGGTATTATTTTTCGTCTAATCAATTGAAAGAATTAGCGAAAAGGTGCGGACGGCACCCCAGAAACACCTGACGGTATTTTTGAAAGGAGGCGCCTGATGCTTACCGACGTTGCACTCAAGGCATTGAAACCAAAGGATAAAGCCTACAAAATAACTGATCGCGACGGAATGTACGCGCATGTTTCTCCAGGCGGTAACGTCACCTTCCGGTTGGACTACCGCCTGAATGGTCGCCGAGAGACGGTGCTGCTGGGCAAGTATGCGCCCGACGGGCTTTCGTTGGCGCGCGCCCGAGAGAAATGCATCGACGCGCGGCGGGCCGTGAGCGAGGGTCGTTCGCCGGCGATAGAGAAGCAGCGCGAGAAGCGCCGCCTGAAAGAAGCGAAGAGTTTTGGCGAATTCGGGGAAAAGTGGCTCACAGCGGCGCCGATGGCTGATAGCACGCGGGCCATGCGGCGTTCCATCTTCGAGCGAGAGCTTCTGCCGGTCTGGCGCAATCGTCTCCTCACGGAGATCACGCCCGATGACCTTAGAGCCCACTGCGGCAACATCGTTGAACGCGGCGCTCCGGCAACAGCCATCCACGTGAGAGACATCCTGAAGCAGATCTACGGATTCGCGATCCTGCACGGTGAGAAAGTCAGCAACCCCGCTGACGAAGTGGGACCGGCGTCGATCGCCACCTTCGTGCCGAAGGACCGGTCGCTTTCGCCTTCCGAAATTCGAGTGATGCTGAAGCAGCTCGAGCACATCGCCACGCTTCCGACGATCCGCTTGGGAATGCGGCTCTACTTGCTCACGATGGTGCGCAAGAGCGAGCTGCAGGACGCGGTGTGGGACGAAGTCGACTTCGAGAATGCGGTCTGGACGATCCCGAAGGAACGAATGAAGCGCTCGAAGGCGCATAACGTCTACCTGTCGCGCCAGGTGCTCGACATCATGATCGCCCTGAAGACCTGCGCAGGCAATTCGAGATACCTTCTGCCATCACGGTACGATGCGGATGCTCCGATGTCGCGCGCGACCTTCAACCTGGTGACCTACGCTGTCGTCGAGCGGGCGAAGGCGGAAGGTTTGCCCCTGGAGCCGTTTACGGTTCATGACCTGCGGCGAACAGGTTCCACTCTGCTGAACGAACTCGGCTTTAACAGCGATTGGATTGAAAAGTGCCTGGCGCACGAGGACGGACGCTCGTCGCGTGGCGTCTATAACAAAGCCGAGTATGAGGTGCAGCGTCGGCACATGATGCAGGAGTGGTCGGACATTGTGGATGCCTGGGTGGACGGCAAGAAATACGTCCCCACGCTCATCCCGCCCTCGATGCCGATCTTGGAGCCCGATCCGGCTCTTTGACCGGACGGGCCCGGCGCTGCTTCACGTCGGGGCCTGCGGCGCGGGCAATCGGTTTCGAGCGACGGGCAGCGAGCCATGCTTGGACCTCGCCCAGATCCCAAACGACGCATCGTGGGGTCAAGGCGAAGCGCCGAGGGAATTCTCCGCGCTGCTCCATTTCATAGATGGTGCTATCGGCAAGTGGCACCATCTCGCGAAGCTGTTGCCGCCGGATGGTTTTCTTGACCGCGGTATCTAGTTCACCGTGCATTTCGATCTCCTCGAGAGTTGATGTCTCAATAGAAAGCGATAGCCCTTGACGATTGGAAGGTCTTTCAGCACGGGGTAGGGCTAGGGCGAGCCGACGGATATAAATAGGACGGATCGATGCCGAACGCCGCACCCGGGATCGGCGAAGATGCGAACTACGAATACTCGATTCCGCTACGCCGCGCTGCGCCAGGGGCGCGCCCAAAAATGCGCGAGCGAGACCGGGACCGCGTAGAAGCGCTGCGCCTTGCGGGCGGTCCGAAGCTCTCATTGAGGGACCGAGCCGTCGCCTTGGCCACCGAACGCGGCGTGGTGAGAACTCGTGAACTGACGGACATTCCTCGCTGCTATTTGGCCCGGATGTGTGAAGAGGGCCTGCTCGTAAAGATTGGCTATGGCGTCTACCGCGCAGCCAAACGTCAGGCTGCTTAGGCTATTGCCCGAAGAACTGATCTCTGGCGCAATCCTAGAGCGGAATCCCATCAGGTCGGGTCGTACCCGGCGGCGGCGAAGTAGTTGGCGCATTCGGACGGGGTGAAGGTGTCGATGAGACGTCCGATCGCGTTCCAGAGGCGTTCGATGGAGCGCTCGGCGGCCTTGCGCAGAAGCGCCTTGAGCTTGGCGAAGGCGTTCTCGATCGGGTTGAAGTCCGGACTGTAGGGCGGCAGGTACAGCAGAGTGGCACCGGCGCTCTCGATCAAGGCTCGGACGCTTGGCCCCTTGTGGCTCGACAGGTTGTCCATGACGACCACGTCGCCTGCGCTCAGCTCCGGCACGAGCACCTTCTCGACGTAGATCTCGAATGCCTCGCGGTTGATCGGGCCGTCGAGCACGAAGGGCGCGACGAGGCCGGTGAGCCGCAGCCCGGCGACGAAGGTCGTCGTTTTCCAGTGGCCGTGAGGCACGCTGGCGCGGAGGCGCTGGCCACGAGGCGCTCGTCCATAACGCCGAGCCATGTTGGTCGAGGCCCAGGTCTCATCGATGAAGACGAGCCGTGCGGGGTCGAGGTCGAGCTGCTCGTCGAACCACTCCTGCCGTCGTCTCAGGATATCGGGCCTGTCCTGTTCGGCGGCGTGGGCCGTCTTTTTTTGCGCGTGATCCGCCGCCGGGCAAAGAAGCGCCACACCGTGCCGTACCCGACCGCCACGCCACGAGCCGCGAGCGCAGTGCGCAACTCCTCGAGGGTGATGTCTGGCGTCTCCTCGACAAGGGAAAGGATCAAGCCCGCGCGCGCCTCGATGCGGCCTGAGCGCCGGTCGCCGCCGAGAGCCTTCGGCCGCGCGTCGCCTTGCCGGCGCTCCAAAGCGCGCCAGCGGATCGCGCTGGAGGCGCTCACGCCGAACCGCTGCGCGGCCTCGCGGCATGAAAGCCCGCCGCCAATGGCGGCGAGCACACGGGTCCTGAGATCGAGCGAGAGTGCCTTCGACATGTCTGCCGGCCTCCGCCCGGCAGACAGTGTGAATCATCGATCTGCTGATTTGGGAATCGCCCCCGAGTCACTCAGCTCGGATCACGCTCTAGCGCCAATTGTCCAGTTCATCGTCATTTGAATATTCGACGAATGACCTCATCAGCGTTCTCATCGAAGCAGCGCCCATGGCTGAGCACAATACGCTCTGGACGCCACGCCTGGATCTTTTTGATCGCCGTCTCCGCTTTCTTCTTCTGGAGTTGGAGCGGCAAACGCATGCCGAAAAAAATCTGGCCGTGCGGATAGTACATGCCGCTGAGCTTCGTGAAGGCTCGCCATGGCTGGGTGATCTTGTCGAGTTCGAGATTGATGATTGTGTCGGTGAGGACGAGCGTTCTGGATGGTTCGTGAAAGAAAGCGAACTCCTTAAAGATACCTCCGGGAATAAGGGTTTGATCGATATCTCGACACCATTCTTCAGGTGGGTGCGAGTCGAGGTCTTTTGTGAAGTTGACGTCCACATGCCGCGCACGAGCTCTCTGACGCGCGCCGGGTGATGCCCAAGCGATCGCATCCGGAAAGGCCTTCGCCCATTCCCCAATATGGGCGTAGTGGAATTGATTAGGCGAGACGAGGTGGCGAACTGTCCCGAGCGCGCGTAGCTCCGCTGCTAGCTTTTCATTGAACGCAATCGGCGAGTGAAGAAAGAGGTCGCCGTTCGCAAGACAGATCACAGTCATCCGGGTCGTAAACGGCAGCGGCAGCCTTATACCGGCGACTGTCAGATACTCGAATGGACCGTCCACAATGCCGATATTCAGCGCCAGCGGCTTATAGACGTTAATGGGTTCGTAAAGAGTGGCACCCACCGTTACATCCGCCGGTTTGGCTGTCGAGCGATACTCCCACGGAAGAGTGACTCAAGCAGAGCGCATTCCGGCCGCGTGCCGTCGGCGCATTGCGCGACCACGTCCCTCAGCACCCGCTCCATGCGTTTGAGGTCGGTGATCTTCGCCCGCACGTCGTTGAGGTGGGCTGCGGCGACGGCGCTTGCCTCGGCGCAGGGCTGTTCGCGCTCATCGACGAGGCGCAACAGTTCGCGAATCTCGTCGAGCGAGAAACCGAGCTCGCGCGCCCGTAGCACGAAGCGAAGCCGCCGCTCGTGCGTCGTGTCGTAGCTGCGGTAGCCAGCCGTTGTGCGCGGCGGCTCGGGCAGAAGGCCGACCTTCTCGTAGTAGCGCACCGTTTCCAGATTGCTGCCCGTCCGCCGGGCGAGCTCAGCCCGGTGCAGGCCTTTAACGCCTGCGTGATCGCGCATCGCAAAAAACCCCTTGACCCTGTAGTTGCTACAGACCGCATGATACTGCGCAATGAGGAATTTGGCAAGGAAAGCGAGGTCGGACATGGGTGCAGCGCGATCGGGAACGGCGGGGGCAGCGTCGGCCGAAACAGGCAGTCCCGCGTCGGAGCGGAGTGAGATCGGACGACATCGTCTGGTCGCGGTCGGCGGCATTCTCGGCGCGCTCGCCGCCTCCTCCTGCTGCATCGTGCCGCTCGTGCTGTTCAGCCTCGGCATCGGCGGTGCCTGGATCGGCAATCTGACGGCGCTCGCGCCTTATAAGCCGCTCTTCGTGGGGGGGACAGCAGGCGTCCTCGGTTATGGCTTCTACCTCGTCTACTGGAAGCCACGACGAGCCTGCGCCGATGGTGCCGCCTGCGCGCGCGCCATCCCTAGCCGTCTTGTTCAACTCGCGCTCTGGATCGCGACAGCGCTCGTCATAGCCGCCTTCGCCTTCGACTACGTCGCGCCGCTGCTGCTTCGCGCCTAACACCAAGAGGAGACCCCACCCTATGAAGAAGACCTTGAGCGCTATCGCCCTGATCGCGTCGGTTATGACTGCGCCTGCCGCGTTCGCTGCCGAACGCACTGTCACTTTCGCTGTCGAGAATATGACCTGCGCCTCGTGTCCCTACATCGTGAAGACCTCGATGGCCGCGGTCCCCGGCGTCGCGAAGGTGACCGTCTCCTTCGAGGCCAAGACCGCGACCGTGACCTTCGACGACGCGAAGACGACTCCCGACGCCATCGCGGCCGCCAGCATGAATGCCGGCTATCCGGCCCGCCCGACACAGCAGCAAGGTAGCTGACATGAACGACCGCGCCCTCATCTTCACGGCACGGTGGGCGCGATCGTCGCCGCGATCTGCTGCGCCACGCCGATCCTTGCGGTGGTTTTGCCGATGTTTGGCCTAGGGGCTGGCCTGCAGGAGCGGACATGACCGCGCTCCCTCAGCTCTTTGCCTTCCTCGGGGTTCTCGTCCTGAGCCTCTATCGCCATCGCACAACGATCCGGTGTGAGAGCAAGCCTTCAAGGAAAGCCTAAAGCCATGAACGATTGCTGTGCATCCTCTTCATCCTTGGACAAGGTTGCTGCTTCCGCATCCGCGACGCTGCCCAGCTATGCCGTGCGGCCGGGCGTGACGCTACCCGACTGGTCGGTCGTCACGTCCGCTGCAGTCAGGAAGGCCCTGCTAGCTATGGCCGGCTCCGACCATGCACTTGATCGCTGGAGCGGCTATGACGCTGCCACGGATCGGGTTCGCGCCACGGTGCTCCAGTTCTTCGTCGAGCACGGACGAGCCCCGACTATGCGCTTGCTCGCGGAGCGCGCGGGGTTGAGCGAGGCGGCCATCCCGCCGCTGCTCGAGGAACTCCGCCGTCGAGACCTCGTCGTGCTCGACGGCGACAAGATCGTCGGTGCCTATCCCTTCAGCGACAGCGACACGGGCCACCGGGTCACGCTGGATGGACGACCCCTCAATGCCATGTGCGCAGTCGACGCGCTTGGCATCGGCGCCATGACCGACCGCGACATCACGATAGCCTCGCGCTGCCGCCATTGTGGCGCCCCGATCCGGATCGCCACGCGGGACCGGGGGCGGGCGCTGGCCGACGTCGAGCCGGGGACGGCAGTCGTATGGCTCGGCATCCGCTATGAAGCCGGATGCGCCGCGAACTCGCTGTGCAAGGCAACGTCCTTCTTCTGTTCCGATGATCACCTCACCGCGTGGCGTGACGAGCGTCAATCCGATGAACCGGGATTCCGGCTCTCGATCGAGGAGGCGCTGGAAGCCGGTCGGGCGGTCTTCGGGCCGAGCCTCGCCGGCCTCGATGCGGCATCACGACCGTCGGTCGATCCGGCATCCAAGAGCACTACAGTCGCGAACCGTCCCTTCCGCGCGAACGGTCGCAATGGAGGCGCCTACGATCTCGTGGTGATCGGCGCCGGCTCGGCCGGCTTTTCGGCCTCGATCACGGCCGCCGATCAAGGCGCACAGGTGGCGCTCATCGCTAGCGGCACTATCGGCGGCACCTGCGTCAATATCGGCTGCGTGCCGTCGAAGACCCTGATCCGCGCCGCCGAGACGCTCCACAATGCGCGCGCAGCAGCACGCTTCGCCGGCATCACGGCCCAGGCCGAATTGACCGACTGGCGGGG
>Ga0233440_1001107_pt1 | contig 26021 bp, 31 predicted proteins | sample SI_123_September_5_FD_182791 | JGI IMG/M metagenome (GOLD analysis project Ga0233440, IMG submission 182791) | Seawater microbial communities from Saanich Inlet, British Columbia, Canada - SI_123_September2016_120_MG | ecosystem: Environmental > Aquatic > Marine > Inlet | place: Canada: British... | reverse complement strand
GAAAAAGAAGAGAAGAAATAAGGGAAGAAGTGAATAACTTCTTCTTTTTCTTTTTTAATTTATAAATATTTTTTATCTAAATGGTACTATGAACGCACAAAATCTAATTATCGAACTAATGACTTTAGAAGACAAAAAACAAGCTAGCATACTACAAAAGTTTTTCAAAACAGGTAAGGGTGAGTATGGCGAAGGAGATATTTTTTTAGGAATAAAACTTCCAGTTATACGAGAAATTGCAAAAAACTATTATAAATTAGATTTAAGCGAGATACAAAAACTCTTGGATAGCAAAATCAACGAGATACGAACCGTTGGAATAATTATTCTTACAAAGAAATACCAAATCGCAAAAAAACAAAAAGATGTTTTGCAAGTACAAACGATTGTTAAATTTTATTTAGATAATACTCGCAACATTAATACTTGGGGATTAGTTGATATTAGCGCACCAAAAATCCTTGGAGATTATCTAATTGATAAAAAAAGCGAGCGAAATGTTTTGTACGAACTAGCTATTTCAGAAAAAAAAGGGTATAATGGTTTCTTGTGGCTTTGGGAAAAACGAATCGCAATTATCTCAACGTTTGCATTTATTCGAGAAAAAGATTTTAGCGACACGCTTCGTTTAAGTAAATTATTTTTACGAGAAGAACATGATTTGATGCACAAAGCAGTTGGTTGGATGCTACGCGAAATGGGTAAAAAAGAAGAAGCACCCTTAATAGAATTTTTAGATAAAAATGGATTTGAAATGCCACGAACAATGCTTCGATATGCAATTGAACAACTTGATGAAAACATTAGACAACATTATTTAAAGTCAACCAAGTAAATTCTTTTTATGAAACGTAAATTTGCAAATCTAACTGAAATGTCGATTACAAAAGCAATTATTTTGCTTGCAATCCCGATTCTTATAACAAATTTATTACAAACCGTTTATCAAATCACAGATACTTTTTGGGTTGGACAACTAGGAAAAGAAGCTGTTGCTGCCGTGTCAATTTCGTTCCCCGTTGTTTTTTTGATTGTTGCACTCGGTAGTGGAATAGGAATGGCAGGAAGCATTCTAGTTGCACAATACAAAGGAAAAAATGATCAAAAAAATATTGATTTTATTTCAACACAAACAATTGTAGGAATGGTTTTCTTTGGAATTATTTTTACAATAATTGGTTTGTTACTTGCAGAACCAATCATAACGCTTATGGGTGTTGAAGCAAATGTTTTCCCACTCGCATTAAGCTATTTACTAGTTTCATTCCTAACAACAGTATTTACTTTTACATACTCGGCATTTGCATCTTTGCTACGAGGGATTGGCGAAGTAAAAATCCCAATGATAATCGTTCTTGTTACAGTAATACTAAATTTTTTCTTAGACCCGATATTTATTTTTGGGTACGGAATTATTCCTGCTAGTGGTGTTGCGGGCGCGGCATGGGCAACCCTAATCACTACCGCGATTTCTGCGTTACTTGGGATGATTATTTTACTACGCGGAAAAAGAGGAATTTATATCCGAAAATCTTGTTGTTTAATTAGTTTTAAAACACAGAAAAGATTACTTCGGATTGGTTGGCCATCATCAATAGAGTTTTTTTCACACTCTGTAGGGATGATTGTAATCACTTTTATTGCAGCAGCATATGGTACGGTAATCTTAGCGAGTTTTGGTTTGGGCCTAAGGTTATTTAGTTTTGTTTTTATGCCTGCATTAAGTGTTTCAATAGCCGTGAGTGCTATTGTCGGACAACAAATTGGCGCAAAGAAATTTGATTTAATCGGAAAAACTCTAAAAAAAGCAAGTGCAATTTCTTTTGTTGCATTAACCGCGCTTGGAATTTTATTATTTGTTTTATCAGAATTGCTTGTGGCAATTTTTGTTCCAGGTGAACTCGAAGTAATAAGAAATGCTAGCGAATTCATTAAAGTTATGGCCGCTACATTTGGATTTTTAGGAATCCAAACCGTAATGCTTGGAGCTATTCGCGGAGCGGGTGCAACAAAAAAAGCAATGACTCTTTCGATACTACTCTTAGTGTTTCAAATACTAATTGCAGCTACTCTACCATTTTACTTCGGAATACTTGGTTTGTGGCTAGCTTTTCCAGGTGCGATAATGATTTCGTTCTTTATTTCAATCATCATTACAAAAAGAATGGATTGGAAAAAAGCAAGGCTTGTTTAGCTTCTAGAAATGTTTATTAAATATTTTAACTCAATTATTTTATGGAAAAAGTTTATTTTATACCGCTAAAAGATTTTTCTGACAAAAACAAAGTTAACGAAGCAAGCAAAAAGTTAATGGCAAGAGTTGATCCTGGTTTTAACGGTAAAGTCCCTTTGAAAGTTCATTTTGGAGAAAAAGGAAATATAACATTCATAAAACCAGAGAACTACAAAGGAATAATCGAGTATTTGAAAGACAAGAAGTGCGAACCTTTTTTTACAGATACAAATGTCTTGTATAAGGGTTCAAGAACAATTACAAAAGATCATTTAGAAACTGCTAAAGACCATGGTTTCACACAAATCCCGATTCACATTGCAGACGAAGATAATAAAGTTGAAGAAATAAAAATTAGCGGAAAACATTTTGATACTTGTTTTATCGGAGCAAGAATTACTGATGCAAAACAAATGCTTGTGATAAGTCATTTCAAAGGACATATGCTGGCTGGTTTTGGAGGCGCGATAAAACAATTAGCAATGGGTTGTGCTTCACGCGGCGGAAAACTTGCGATGCACGCACATGCTAAACCAACTCTCAATCCAATTAAATGCAAAAAGTGTATGACTTGTGTTGCACATTGTCCTGTTGACGCTTGTATCATTTCAAAGATCCCACATATTGATAAGAAAAAATGTATTGGTTGTGCAATGTGTATTGCTGTTTGCCCTTATGGCGCAATGACAATTAATTGGTTAGCGGTTCGACCAAAAACATTCAATGAAATGTTAGCCGAATATGCTTTTGCGGCACAAAAAGACAAAAGTATTGCATACATTTCTTTTGCAACACAAATAACAAAACATTGTGATTGTGAAGGGACTGAAATGAAACCAATTGCAAAAGATCTTGGTTTGCTTGCAAGTCGCGACCCTATTGCTCTTGATCAGTCTTGTCTTGATCTAATACGCAAACAAGAAGGTAAAAAAGTATTCAAGGGAGAACATACTCTAGAATATGGTGAAGAAATTGGCCTGGGTTCGCGTAAATACGAACTTATTACTTTGGACTAGATTCTATCTAAAAAACAAAAAATTAAATATCCCAAACACACTTACTATATCATGACTAGATTTGACGAGATAATGGGAACAGAAAAAACAGTAAAGAAAATGGATGTATTAAAACTTATTTTAGAAGAAGGAGACAACGTTTTGAAATGTATCAAAGAAGGAATGGATGCCCACAAAGTTCGCAAGGCGAGTGTAAAAGACATTAATGGAAAGTTACTCGAAGGAATAATTGACGTTGATGGTACGCGAGAAAACGTTGAAGAAGTCGGGCTTGTTAGTGCAAAAGGAACTTTCAAATTTGGTGGCGACGAGTTGTGGGGAACTCTTGAAGTTTTCACAGAAGGAAAAAAACCTTTGCAAGGAAAGTTGTTACGCGGAATCGCAATGGATAATCTAACAATTGAATTGGAATTTTGATTTTTATGAAAAAGATTCTGTTATTGCTTTTAGTTTTATTAACGTTTATTCCGCAAGTATTTGCTTGTGTTATTTTTCCAGAGCCAATTTCATTTATGCTCGGAAACGTTCTTTTTCTTCTAGGATTAATTTTAATCCCAATCAGTTTGATTATATTAATAATGAGTGTTTTTATAAAATCAAAAAAAGAATCTTTACGAAGAAATGGAAAGAAAGGATTTTATCTCGGATTATTATTTTTAATAATCGGTTTTGTGTTAGCGGGTATTTTTTCTTTCGTGCTCGCACCAGGTTGTGGCCAACCGCCCGCTAACATATCAATTACGAATGCATTACAATCAGTCTCATCTGGAGGAATGATTACGACCCAAGAATTTTATTTAGCTCCGGGAGAAATAATCTCTAGCTATCATTTTACAGACATTGGATTTGATTCAACTTCAATACTTTTTTATGGAGGAGAATTTGAACTTTCAGAAAAAATAGAATCAGGAACCATCACTACAACAGGAACGCCCGTTTCTTTTATACGATCAATTTCAAAAAAGCCTACACTCACAAAAGCAAGCGTTATTTGTGCAAGCAACGGAACAGTTTTATACGAAAGTCTTATTGACAACGACGCAGGAATTGACTTTGGAAATCGTGAATTAGATACTAGTCTTTGCACAAACAACAATGCACAACCTTGTTGTGCCGTGGTATTAGTACGCAAATAATACCAGTTCTAGCTACTAATCACAACATTTTTAAGCAAAAGCATATCCAAATTTCTCAAACAGTATTATGTGAGATTGGTTGTTGAGAACCGGGCTACTGAGCAAAGCGAAGTGCCCAAAGCGTCGACCGATTTTGCGGTCGCAGGGGTGGCAGAGCGGTCAAATGCGGTGGATTGCTAATCCATTTCCCCACCGGGAGCGCGAGTTCAAATCTCGTCCCCTGCGCTGTTTTTAAAAAAACAGCGGGCAAAAAGGTTTTTGTTCTACAAAAACAATCTTTTCTTAGTGCACTAGAAATACAAACAATTATAATATTCAAAATATTAATTCTACTATGATACGAAAACGTTCCAAACGATATGGTGTTCAAGGTGAACCTTCACCTGCACTTGAGACAATTCGACAAGTAAATTACAACAAACGACATCATAATCCACGCACTGCCGCCAGAAATTTATTTCGTCAAGGCATAACAAGCGCAATGGCAAAGAAACATGACGCATCAAGAGCCATCGTTGAAGCGATGAAACAATTAGAACAAAAACGATGAGTTTCATTCGTGTTTTGTCGAATAGGTCTCTGACAAAGCTTTATTTATATCGCCTGCAGTTATATTAATAGCCTTCAAAATATTTGTGGACGTCAGTAGCGTCTTCAAAAGTGATATGTCATCGAGCATAGCGAGATGGCATTATTTAGTGCAGGTTTAAACTCAACAGAGTTTAAAAGTGCAGGTGAGCACAAAATGGAATATTCAAATAAAAGAAAAGTTGATTTCAAACGAAATTTGAGCGAGTACTACAAAATCGCAAAACCATATAAAAAATACTTTGCGATCACGGCTTTCTTCGTTACCATCGTTAGTTTTGTGCATGTTCTTGAACGATATTTATTCAAAGAACTAATTGACAACGGAACTTTGTTTGTTAATGGTACGCTAGGACAAGACGCATTTATCCAGATAATTATACTTTTGGCAATTGTTTTTGTTACTGCAGGCATAATAGGTATAATTAGTGATTGGATGCGATTCCACACAAATAATCAACTCGAGAAAAAAATGATTATTGACTCAAAAAATAAGTTTTTCAATCACATAGTTGGTTTATCACATAGTTTCCACACATCACATCGAACAGGAAGTTTAATTGCACGGTTCACACGAGGAGTACGCGCACAAGAACATATGACTGATTTTTTTGCATTTGAAACACTCCCCTTAGCAGTTGAATTCATCATTGTAATAATTGCATTTGTTTACTTAGATCCACTTTCAGCAATAATCCTAACCCTAATGCTTCTTGCATTCATTTTATACAGTATTTTTATTCTAAAAAAACAACAAACAAAACTTGTCGCATTCAATGAAATAGAAGATGTTGAAAAAGCATATATGAGCGATTCGTTTATGAATATTGAAACAGTAAAGTTCTTTGGAAAACACGAATATATAAAAGATAGATTCTTTGATGTTAGTTCAAAAACTACTAACAAATTAGTTGATGTTTGGGGTTATTCTAGATGGATGGTGTCAGGACACGGCGCGATATTTATGACTGCGTTAGTTGCTCTATTAGTTTCCCCGATAATTGGTTTGCTAAATGGCACAGTTACAATCGGAACAGTTGCATTCGTTTACACGATATATGTTGGAATGGCTGGCCCACTATCAAGATTCACTTGGCACTTACGAAGTTTTTACAACTCACTGGCAGATTTCCAAAGCCTAAATCTATATGGACTAGTAAAAAATGAGGTGGAAGACAAACCTGACGCAAAAGAAATTAAAGTACAAAAAGGACATATTAATTTCAAAGATATTCACTTTAGTTATCATAAAAGAAAAATAATTAAGGGAATGGATTTAGATATACAACCTAATGAAAAAATTGCTTTAGTTGGACACTCGGGTTCAGGAAAAACTACTTTAGTTAAGTTACTTTATCGATTATATGATCTTAACAAAGGAAGCATACACGTCGATGGAAAAGACATTGCGCATGTAAAACAAGAGTCTCTACGAAACGAAATGAGTATCGTTCCACAAGAAGGAATTTTGTTTAATGACTCTATTGAAAACAATATAAAGTTTTCAAAGCCAAATGCAACCAAAAAAGAAGTTGTGAAAGCTCTAAAAGCTGCACAGTTTTACAAATTTGTTCAGTCTTTACCAGACAAAGAACAGACGATGGTTGGAGAACGCGGAATCAAGCTTTCTGGTGGAGAAAAACAACGACTTTCTGTAGCAAGAGCGTTGCTTGCAAACAAAAAGATTCTTGTGCTAGACGAAGCTACTAGCGCGCTTGACTCAAAAACAGAGATGGAAATACAAAAAGCTTTGTGGAAGTTAATGAAAGGGCGGACAACCATAATCATTGCACATAGATTAAGCACAATAATGCATTCTGATAAAATTGTTGTAATGGACAAAGGAAAAATTGTTCAAATAGGTAAACACGCGACTCTAATAAAGAAAAGGGGTGTTTACAAAGAATTGTGGGCTCTGCAAAAAGGCGGCTACTTGCAAGAATGATTCATACTAGTTTTTAACTTTTTTTAAACTATAACTAGTTATGTGTTTTGGATTATTCAAACGGAAAAAAAAGACTGTTGAGACAAGCGAGCCAATTATCCCTTTACATAGGCAAGCGCAAATCAAACAAGAAGTTAGAAACGAAAAAGTAATTGAACTAAAAAAAATACATAAGAAAGAAAAAGCAGATAAACTAGTTACTGATGTTATCGCAGAAGATATTCGCGACAAGAAACTAGTTGATATTGATTTTGGTAAAACAGATGTTTCTTTATTCCAAGTTAATGGGGTTTACAATGTTGGTCCTACAATACTTATCAGTGGTTTTTTAGAATCAGGTAGATTAAAAACAGGGATGAAAGCTAAGGTAAATGAGATTCCTTTGAAAATAATGGAAGTTCGAAAAGAACGAGAAAAAGTTTCTGATTTAATCCCGGGCCAAGAAGGTACTTTGGTTGTAAGTGCAAAGAAAAGTCCTTTACTCAAGCAAGGCGACTTTTTAGAGTTCGAGTGAAAGCTATTTAAACATTCTTCAATCAATTTTCTTAAACGCACGAGTATCCGAGCGGTCAAAGGAGCGGGACTCAAAATCCCGTGGCTTAGTGTCTACGCAGGTTCGAATCCTGCCTCGTGCATTAAAAACTATTTCTTCTTATAACCAAAGACTTTGTTGTATTTGCTATGATCAATTATATCCAGAATTTCTAAAAAGATTTCCAAGACGTCTATTTCTTCAGTTCGCTGATTTTGCCTAATCGTATAAACCATTCGCCAGTAATTTGACAAGTTTATTTTCCAAAGATTTGTTACAGCATATTCACTAAGATACTTTTTTGGGATCCGACTTTTCTTAATTTGAATTCCTGCAGAACAATTTATTTTTAAAACATCAATTTTCGAATTAATCGAATCAAAAAGAGTTAAATTAAATTTGTTATCTAACTGATCTTTTAGGGTTAGATATGCTTCGCGAGCATCATCCATTAAGCGAACTCTTATCTTTGCATTCATTAAACTTCAAGAATTCTTGTTTTCTTGGCGTTTATATTTCTTTCCAGTTTTTCGTTGATTGTCCAAATAAATCCGTTTTTAATTTCAAGAACCATCCCACGTTTCTGCATATAATCAAGAGCAACATTTAGTGTTGAACGCATTACTTTTTTTGGAAGCAAATCAATGATTTTATTTCTACTAATAGCTGTTTCAGAATTTTTTATTACTTCTTCAATCGCCAACACTGTTTTTAGAGTTGGATAATGCAAAATTTCTTTTTGTACTAATATTGTTTTAGTCATCTGAACCACTAATATATCTATACCCCTAATATATTTATAACCCTTTTGATTTATTCTATTATTATGAACTGCAAGAAAGATCGGAATTTGAAATGGTGTAATTGTTCTTACCCTTGCGATAAAAAAGGTATTTGCTGTGATTGCGTAAAGTACCACAGAGAAAGAAACGAATTACCCGCTTGTTATTTTGATAAAGACACTGAAAGGTCTTATGATAGAAGTGTCGAAAATTATTTGAAGAATAAGTGATTTAAAGAAGTAATTTTCCTTTTTCCATAATCATTTTATCATCAAAGTAAATAGTTGGTTTAACTATCACGTTGTCAAAATGACCTAAACAATAATTTTTTCCACCAAAATGTTTGTTGCTACCAATTGCAATGTGACAAGTCCCATAAGTTTTTTCATCACAAATCATTGCACCAACAATGCTTGCTTTTTTGTTTGTTCCGATTGCAAATTCTGAAATTGTTCTTGGAGTATCTTCGTAGTTATTAGTTCCAAACTTTTTATTTGCACGAATAGTCATGTTAACATTATGAGCCATTTCTTTTCCAGTGGTTTCTACTAGCAACCCTTCTTCAAAAATCATTTCAACTGGTTTTTTTGGTAATATTGTTTTTCCAGTTACTTTATACGAAGACACAACTGCTTTTCCTTCACAAGAATCTTCAATAGGAGTAGTATATGTTTCTCCAACAGGATAGTTAGTTGAGTACTCTTTCCAATTCGCGTGGTTCATTATTACGGGTCGGTCTTTAATACTAAGAGTTAAGTCAGTTCCTTTGGAACACGTAATTCTAACTTCAGTTGTTTTTTCCATTGCACGCGCAATCTTTTTGTTTAATTTTTCAACTTCTTTTTGGTCGTGGTTAAGTGATTTTAGAAAAGTGTTTACTTTATTTGGTTTCATTGATGATAGAGCAGACATTGAAAGCATTCGAAAACCTTGTTTTTTAATCAAATCTTTTATCATTACACGCTTACCTTTTTTGTGAGTATAACCTTTTCCAGTAGATGCGATTATTGCGAGTACATCTCCTTCACTAAGAGAAAAAATAGCTTCGTTTATCTTTTTGGGAGCCAAACCAAGTTTTGTTGTTGGTCTACCAACAATAAGTGAAGTGTTCGCACCAATTATTCCAAGTTCGTCATAGATTGTTTTTGCAATTCGTGGGGCAGCAGAACCCTTTTTGTTATCGGTTAAGATCAAAACATTTGTATCTTTTTTTATTTTATATAATAACAGCATTTCTTTCAAGCTCTTTGAATCAACCGTTTTAAAGCCATTCAATTTCGAATAATCATCTATCTGGATCATAATTAATCTGTTGAAAGGAGTTATTAAAAAGTTACGCAAGACACACCTAGCAATGCTTTATCTTCGTTACTTCCGGCAAGAATTTTGGTTTTTGTAAACCATCAATGTCTTTAACCAATGGAACATCATAAACCGAGTACCTTCCAAAATAGAGATCTTCTAGTTTATTTCCTTTTTTGAGAAATTTTTCAACTTCAAATCTTCCTTTTAGATACAAAGCATCTTTTGTAAAAGCACCTTTTCCAGAAGTTTTAAAAGTTCCTCTTTTGGCTCTCAAAGTTAGATTAAATGCATCACTATCTGAGAAAAATTTTTCAAGTTCTTTAAAGGTTTTAAAAAAGTCTTTGTTCTTTGCTAAATGAATTGCTAGTACTCTGCCTGCATAATTCTTCAGTTGGACACCACAATTAATCCCTTTTGATTCTTCAACGATAACTGCTAGTCCTTCTTCAGTTTCAAGCATTTCTTTTGACAATCCTGCAGCTAATAGATGATATGGTTGCAATACACCATTTTCATATCTATACGCATGTGTTTCTATTTCATGTGCAATCAAACGTTTAACTCCTTCCTTTGTTAATTTCGCATCCGAATTAATTTTGAGTTGTTTTGTCCTAATGTTAACTGAAAACTTTGATCCGGCAGCTTCTCGTTGAACTACTTTGTAAGGAATCTTCTTTTTTTTAATAAAAGCATCAATAATCTTTTTTGCTTCCAAAAAAGTTACTTTTTCTTTGTCCATTTTGACTTTTTTTGTAACAATTTCTCTTGCAGTTCTTACTAGTGCATTACTTATTTTACCATAATACTCTTCTGAGTTTTCTGAAAAATTTGGCGTTCCAACACTCTTCAATAATTCCATTCGTTCAAACAAATCAGATATTTTTTTTTCAAAAACAATTCCTAAAGAATCTTGACCAACCTTTTCAAGCAAAGCTTCTAACTCTTTTTTATGTGTTTCAAAAGTTGGCGACATAGAAAAATAAGAGTATAATGGATTTCTCGAAGGATACAAAAACTTGGGGTTGTATTCGTTTCCTTTTTTTAGTTCCAAAAAAAACTTAGTCTTTTCCGAATCAATATTTTGCGGGTTTATATAAGGTAAAACATTTGCTTCAATTGCTCTTGAAAGTTGACAAACTTTTTGATCCAAGTGGATATAATCAACAAAATTTATTTTCATCACATAACACCTAACACAATACTCAATACAACACCTAATTGCTATTACAAAAATAAGTACTAAGAAGAAGTATTTAATCTTGCTTATATTTTAGCAGATTATTCGTTTTGAGCAAGCTTTTCTTTTTTTCTTTGTTCTCTTCTTTTTCTGATTAAAACTTTTTTGTAAATATACTTAACCCATTCGCGAACAACCGTGTCGCCCAGATATTTCATAAATGGACCTGGCATAAAATTAACTTCTATAACAACCCATTTACCATTTTTATCCATCATATCAACAGCACAAATATCCATTCCGAGTGTTTTAGCTGATTGTTTTGCTGCGTCAATTAGTTCTGGTGAAGCGTTGATTAAATTTGCACTTCCCCCACGAGAAAGGTTTGAACGCCAATCACCTTTTTTGCTAGTTCGTTTAACTGTTAGAACATAATTACCAATTATATAACATCTTATGTCGGTTCCGGGTTTGCGACTCTTAACAAATTGTTGTGTGCAAATAAATTCTTCAAATAAGTGAACTGCATCAAGAATTGATTCCATTTGATTCTTGTCTTTTACAAGAACTACTCCTTTCCCTGCAAAACCACTTATTAGTTTCATCACAAATGGATAACCTGTTTCATTAACTGCTAGTTTTGAGAATTTAGGTGAAATGAAGAGTGTTGTTAGGATACTAGGAATACCCTTATTCATTAGTGCTTGTGCTGTATAATACTTGTGATTTGATATTTGGTAAGATTTCAAACTTAGTGGACAATACGCTGGGCTTTGCTCGATTATTTTGAGCACGGGTTCTGCTAGTAAATAATCGTTTGAAGAAAATCTTGGATAAATTGCGTCAAAATCAAGGAGATTGTTTCCTTTGTAAAATAGTGCTGCACCTTGATCAGATGTTTGTATTTGAATTTTATCAATTTGAACAAAAACTACTTTTGTAAAAAACTTTTTTGCTTCATCAATCAAAGAATTAGCTGTCGACCACTTTACCTTTTTCGAACCAATAATCAATAAGCTAGCTGGAACCTTGTTTGCAATTAGTTTTTTTCTTTTAAGACCCGATTCTTTTTTTGATTTTTTTTGTGTCTTTTTACTAATTATTTTTTCTACCATTCAAACACCCATCACTACTTAAAAATCCTTCCAAAAACTGTTTTTGACAACGAATCTTTCAAGTCAACTAAATCATCAGCAAAATGTCTTTTTGCTCCGCGCTCTTTTATTTTGTCAACATAAAAAGAAGCTATTTGTTCTTCTAGATTTTCTGAACAAATTTTATTAAACGCGTTTATTGGAATCATCGGATCAACTGAGATAACATGTCCCTTTACTAAATCAACTTTTGCAATATCATAACCAGAAACATTAGCTGCTTTGATTGCATTTTCTTTTTCTACGTCACTTGTTTTATAGTATCTACCTTTATTCAAATCAGTTACACAAACATTGCCAAGTTTTCTTTCAATTGCAAAAACCTTGTCGCCTATTACAATACACGAAACCACACACTCATCAATATATTCTCTTAACATAAAACCGTCTACATCTTGTTTGATACTACCAACAAATTTATTCAATTCAGAATCAGAACTTACTACCATTGATTGTTGAACATCTTTACCAGAAAACGATTTTGCTATTAGCGGATAAGAAACTTTTTTTGCTAGTCTCATAATATTTTTTCCCGAACCAGATGTAAGCGTTTTTGGAGTGTTAACTCCATTAACTGCCAGGTTAACAAATTTATATGGTTCATTCATTCCAATAAAAAAAGAACCAGGTTGGATATTAACATAAATTCCCTCGTCTTTTAGTTGTTCAAGTAATGGTTCAATAAATGGTGCTAGATTTAATCTTGCTTGTAAGAAAACTGCGTCATATTTTGGAATATTCTCTTCCACTGCTTTTATCAACGTGTTTTTATGTTTGCTAACTAAACTAACTTTTAACAAACGCAGATAATTTGCTTTGACTCCCTTGTCTTGTAATGCGCTAACAAAAGGATCTGCAATCTTCTTCTTTTCGGCTAAAACTAATACTCGCATTTGCTCACCACAATAGTAACATATAAAGAGCCAAAAACTTTAATAAGCGCTTTACCCTAACCTTAGGGATAGTATGCTTACGAGACGATCTAAACGAAATAAAGACAAAAGTACCGTTGGTTTAGTAGAAGTCGTTGAAATAATCGGCGAGAAGGGCAGTGTTCGAAAAAAAGCTTTGCTTGATACGGGTGCAACAAGAAGCAGTGTTGATGTAAAAATTGCAGCAAAAGCGGGTATCGGTCCGATTATTGCAAGTGTAAAAGTAAAGAATGCTAGCTCAAATGTTAGTGCAACTACCGGCTATACAAGACGTGCTGTTGCAGAAGCAAGAATAAAACTAAGAGGAAAAATAATTCAGACCGGAGTTAATATTGTTGATAGACAAGGTTTGCCTTATGCCATACTTATTGGTAGAGACGTAATTCATAATAATTTTTTAATTGATGTTAGTAAGACACATAAGAGTAACAAAGTAGGGGATTTGAAACATGGAAAAAAATGAAGTGATTTCGCCTGACGAATTAAAAGCACTCCAAACCAAAAAGGCAGATACCATTCTAGACTATACTGCATTAACCGAAAGCAGTTTGAAAAATATTGATGAATTACATAAATTATTTCCACAATGGCAAAGACAAGTAGTAATAAGAAAATTAAAGTTAACTAGTGATGGAAAAAATATGCGTTTTGTTGCACGAAAAAACGGGAAAATAATTGCACACATAAAAGCAGTTCTTGGAACTGGTGTACACGCACATATTGTTAATATGACTTCGATAACTGTTGATCCAAAAGAAAAAGAACAAGGTATCGCACTAGGGTTAATGCAGTACGCGATTAGTAAGTTACCTAAGAGAATAATTGTTGCTACAGTCTCGGTTGATTCAAAAGACAAAACTGTTATTAACTTGTATAAAAAAATTGGTTTTGAAAGATATGGTTTACTAAAAAAAGCTTCTAAAATAAATGGTAAATTTGTTGACAACTATTTAATGGAAAAACAATTTTCTTAGAAAAATCGTTTGCTTAGAAACCAAAAAATTCATTTTTTCTTCTTTTTCTTTCCTACCAAATATTTTATAACATCTTTTAGCGAGATTAATGCCCACACAACTTGTAAAATAAGAAACGGAACACTCCCGATTAACACAGCATAGATTCCTAGCAAATAAGCCCCTAAAAAATTGAATAGGTCGAAGTAATAAGTGTCAACAGACCATTTATGTTTTTGATTCATAAAAAAGGCAAATAGAATTAATAGCATTCCAATAATACCAATTGCTAAGTTCAAATCTAACGCGAACATGATAATGTAATTACTTTCACATATTTAAATTAATTGAAACTTTAAATCCATAGGATTTAAATCAATCAAACCCTCTTAGATTGGAGATTTCAAATCTTAAAAAAATTTAAACAAATCAAAATGTTTTATTTTGAAAGTTTAAATCCGTAGGATTTAAATATGACAAGAGTCATATGAATTTATGGATTACAATGTTTTTACCAAACCAACACAAACGTTTGGAAGCGCAATAGAAGATTCTTCTCTACTGCGCGCACTTATCATTGTTATAATTTCAGGTTTGCTAGCAGCATTCTTTTTTTCACTTACAGGTATGGGAACCCTCGCACTAGGATTAATTGTTGTTTGGGTTATTGTTCAATGGTTTGTACTAAGTGTGCTCTTATTCGCATTTGAAATTCTATTATCGGGACAGAAAAGACAATTTGTTCGCGCTGATTTTAAAGCTGCTGCAACGGTTGCAGGCCAATTATGGCTTTGGGTTTTGTTACTCGAAGTAGTTTTACTTGTTTTTGGAAACAATTTGTTTTCAATGGCTCCAATGATAGGTATAGCCGTTTTGGTTGTTATCGGAGTTGCCATGTTAATTGACCTATTTATTGGAGTACGCGTACTACTAGATAGTAGTAATGGACGTGCCTTTATCGCATGGTTGTTATTGCTGATTGTTTACAGTTTAGTACTGTCTTTGGCAGGAATAATCGCTAGTTCAATGATTCTACTCTAAAAATCGCAAAATCCTCATTTTTCGGTCCGAAAGAAAGCTTTTTAAAGGGAAAATATAAAATTTATAATATGAAAAAAATGTGTAAAGATTGTAAGAGTCGTTTCGATGTTCCTGTAGATGACTTAGAAGACGGAGACGCATTTGATTGTCCTGAATGCGGTTTAGAATACACTATCGTTTATGAAGGCATAACTTTGACCTTGATCGAGAGTAAGACACTAGAAATGGATAACGAAGAATTTGAACTAGACAAAGACGAAGATTACGAGTAAACTAGATGCCGACTCAAAAACACGTTAAAAAATAACATTTATTAGTCTAATCTAGCAAATTATTATTATGACTTTAAAAATATTCAATTCTTTTGGAAACAAATTAGAAGAATTTGTTCCACTCAAAGGCAAAGAAGTTGGGTTATACACTTGTGGACCAACCGTTTATGACAATGCACATATTGGTAATTTTCGTGCATATGCTTGGGAAGATATTCTTAGAAGATACTTAGAGTACTCGGGTTACAAAGTAAAACAAATAATGAATTTAACTGATGTCGATGATAAAACAATTAAAGGTGCTAACGAACAAAAAATGGCTTTGAGCGAGTACACAGAAAAATACAAGAAATCTTTTTTTGAAGATGTAAAAGCACTAAATATTTTGCCCGCACATAATTATACTTCGGCAACAGAACACATTCCAGAAATGGTCAAACTAGTTGAAACTCTGATGGCAAAAGGTTTTGCTTATCGCGGAGAAGACGAACATATTTATTTTTCAATAAAAAAATTTCCGAGTTATGGAAAACTAGCTGGAATTGATGTAACAAAACTAAAAGATGGTGCAAGAGTTAATCAAGACGAATACGAAAAAGAAGGTGTTGGAGATTTTGCAGTGTGGAAAAACTGGACAGAAAAAGATGGAACTGTTTTTTGGGAAACTTCTTTAGGGAAGGGAAGACCTGGTTGGCATATTGAGTGTAGTGCAATGAGTATGAAGTACTTAGGCGAAACCTTTGATTTGCATACCGGTGGAGTAGACAATAAATTTCCTCATCATGAGAATGAAATCGCGCAAAGCGAAGCTGCTACTGGAAAAAAGTTTGTTAAGTACTGGATGCATTGTGAACACCTCTTGGTAAATGGAAAAAAGATGGCTAAGAGTGCAGGAACATTTTATACTCTGCGAGATTTAGTTGAAAAAGGTTTGAATCCAAAAGCGATTAGATATGTTTTGATTAATGCACAGTATCGACAACAAATAAATTTTGTAATTGATTCTGTTCACGACGCAGAAAAAGCAATTGACGGGCTACAAAGATTTATTGATAGGATCCGAGGAATAAAAGAAAGTGTTGAACAAGAGTCCATTAAAGAATTAATAAACGAAATGTTAAGCGAGTTCGAAAAAGCAATGGACAACGATTTGGGCGTTCCAAATGCTACTAAATCATTATTTGAATTTGTAAAAAAAATTAATACGCTAATAGATAATTCCGGGCTGGGCGAGTCGGGTGCCAAAGCAGTAATGGATGCCCTTGCGAAAGTTGATTCGGTTCTTGGGATAATGGACTTTGCGCTAAAGTTCTTTGAAGTAACTGATGAACAACAAAAACTTATTGATGAACGAAACGAAGCTCGCAAAGCAAAAGACTTCGCAAAATCCGATGAGCTTCGAGATAAGTTAAAAGCAGAAGGAATCGAACTAGTTGACAATCCTGATGGAACAACTACTGCTAACGCAGCATAACTAATTTCTTTAAGAATCCATTAAAGCAACGCTTTTAAACCACAAAAACCTTTATTCTAGCAGCTTTGAGCGTGAAAAAATGACTGTAATCGCAATGACTTTGTTTGTACATTTAGCCCAAATAATCATAATGGCTGTAATCGTAAGCGCATTACTAAAAAAACTAAAACAACCTAGTTTGTTTGCGTACATTGTAGCAGGAATTGTTCTTGGACCACTCGTGCTCGGAAGCATGGATTTTACTTGGTTGCACTTACCCTTCCAAATCGGTATCCCCGAAATAACTGCAGAAATCTTTTTGTTATCAGAGCTCGGAGTAGCTTTCTTGTTGTTCTCTGTTGGAATTGAAACATCCGTAAAGAAACTATTGAAAGTAGGTAAACCAATTATGATTGGAACGGTTTTTCAAGTTCTAGGAGTAATCGGAATTACCTTTGCTTTAACTGGTTTAACCGGTTTGCTTTCTTTTGAACAAGCTTTGTTTGTTGGAACAATAATTGCGTTCTCATCCACAATGGTTGTAATGAAACTTCTTTCAGATAAAAACGAAACAAATACTTTGAATGGAAGAATAATGATTTCTGTTCTCTTATTACAAGATTTTTTGATTATTATTTTCGTTCCAATGATGGCTAATATTACAGTAATAGGCAATCCGATGTTTTTGTTACCAATAATAGGAAAAAGTATTTTGATTTTGGTTCTTGGAGTAATTGCAAACAAAATTGTTTTCCCAAAACTATTCAGAGTTGCAGAACAAGAAAAAGAATTATTTCTTTTAGCAAGTATTTCAACCGCGTTTGTATTTATTGGAATAAGTTTCATGCTAGAAATCCCAATTAGTATTGGAGCATTCATTGCAGGATTAGCTTTGAGTACGCTACCATATAATCTAGAAATCTTTTCTCAGATCAGAGCGTTACGAGATTTCTTCTTAACAATTTTCTTTGTTACTCTTGGAGCAGAACTAAGTTTTTCATTCGGAGGATTACCAATTGCATTAATGGTAATAATCTTCTTATTGATTTTCCTAGCAAAACCAGTAATAATTTTCTTGTTAACTCTGTTTTCAGGTTACGGTATTAAGAGTGGGATAAACGTAGGTATGGGACTAGGACAAGTAAGTGAATTCGGATTTATACTAGCCGCCATTGGTTTGACTACAATTGGCGCAAATGGTTTGCCAATAATTGGCGAACAATTATTTTCTTTTTTGATAACTGCTATTGCATTATCAATGATTATTACCCCTTATCTAACTGCGGGTTCGAGTAAGATTGCTAATTGGTTCTTTGATCAATCAGAAAAAATGCCATCTTATTTCCACAAAAAGTTTTTTAGTAGAAAGATTCGCGAGTTACAAAAATTCCCTAGCAAGAAAGTTTTGAAAGATCATATTTTGATTGTTGGTGGCGGAACAGTTGGACGCGGACTAGCAAAAGCATTGAATCACACACACCAAGTTCTTGTTGTTGACCACGATCCTGAAGTTGTTAGGCAAGGAGTGAAAGACAGGTTACCATATGTTTATGGAACTAGTGAACACGAAGCCGTTTGGGAAAAAGTTGATCTTAAAGACGCAAAACTAATGGTTCTAACTATTCTTGATCCAAAAGAAGCTTTGAAAATAATTGGACACGTAAAAAAGCTTTGCCCCACAATAAAGATTTTTGCAACAGCACATTATTTCCACGAAACTCTTGACTTTTACAAAGCAGGAGTTGACTTTGTTGCAATGCCTTCAATCATTGGTTCAAATATTTTCTTACAAAATATTTCTACATTCATTGAAACTGGCAAGTTATACCAGATACAAAATTTTAAGACTGAATACTTAAGATATCTTGAAGACCAAGTAGAAGAAGAGAGAAGATATAAGAAAGATTTGATTAGTTAAAAATCATTTTTACTTAGATTTCTCAATGTCTTCTAAAACTTTTAAGATTCTCTTTTCTCTAGAACTCATTTTTTTAGCAGTTCGTCTACGCCCGCCAGTTCTTGCATCTTTAATTCGCTCTTTTTGAACACCTTTTTTAGTTCTTCCTCGACCTCTTCCAGGAACCGGCATAGAAATCACTTCTTTAGAGCTAGTTTAATATCTTCACTAGTAATAGTTTTTCTCTTAGCGTGTTTTGAGAACAACGCGGCTTGCTGGCTAATACGAACACCTTCTTCTTCTAAGAACTCTGCTAGCGCTTTTGAAGCACTTTCGCTAACGCGTAAACCAGATCCTTTTCGAATAATTCTTTCTGTTGCTGCAATTGCTATTTCTCCCATTAAACCACTTGTACAATAATAAAACTTTGACTAATAAAAAGATTGCGTTTGCCGGCACCAACCCCAAAGCACATTTAAAAAGAACTCAATACTAGTTTTTGTTATGGCATTCATAAAACACGATTTAATCAAAAAAGACACTGTTGAGGCTAGGTTATACCAAGAACTAATTGTTACAAAGATAATTGAAAAAGGTAACACACTAGTAGTTGCGCCCACTGCACTTGGAAAAACCCTTGTTGCAGTAATGCTTGCAGCACACAAACTAAAAGAGAATAAAGAAAGTAAAATCCTTTTTTTAGCGCCAACAAAACCTTTAGCAGTACAACACGAAAAGAGTTTCAAAAAGTTTTTAGAAGTAGATGAAGACAAAATCGTTTCGATTACGGGAACTACTAAGCCAAGTGAAAGAGAAAAGATTTACAATAGCGCAACTATCATTAACGCAACACCGCAAACAATAGAAAATGATTTGCTAAACGGAAGACTCAATCTGAAAAAGTTTGCTTTAGTTATTTTTGATGAAGCACATAGAGCTATTGGAGACTATGCTTATGTTTTTGTTAACTTACAATTACAAAAACACAATCAAGAAGCACTTGTTGTTGCATTAACCGCGAGTCCAGGTAGCAACGAGGAAAAAATACAAGACGTTTGTAGAAATCTTAGCATAAAAAACATTGAAATAAAGAATAATGAAGATAGTGACGTAAAACCATATGTAAATGAAATAGAAGTTGATTGGGTTAAAGTTGAATTGCCAACAGAATTCAAAAAAATCAAAGTTTTGCTTGAAACTTTTCAGCGAGTTCAATTAAAGTTTTTAAAATCAATTCATGTTGCTAAAACCGAGAACAAAAACTATTACAATCGGATTCGTTTGCTTGAAATGCAAGCAATGCTACGAAAAAAGCTTAGTAGTGCAAATGCAAATCCAATTTTGTATAGCGCTATTTCTAAAAGTGCTGCAATGCTAAAAGTTGCTCACGCGGAAGAGTTACTTGACACACAAGGAATAGGTGCATTAAACAATTATTGGGAAAAGATACTTGAAGAAGGTGCTAGGGGAAAAAGCAAAGCTGCAAAAAACATTATTTCAAACGAAGAAATCAAAGATGCTATTCGTGAAACAAGAAGTTTGTTCGAAAAGAATGTTCAACATCCAAAATATAAGGAACTAAAAAAGATTATTCTTGCACAATTCAAAGCAAAACCAAATAGTAAGATAATTGTTTTCAATCATTATCGTGATTCTATAAAAGAAGTAGTTAATTTTCTAAAAGACGAGAAAAAAATCCATGCAACTAGATTTATTGGGCAAGCAACTAAGGGGACTGAAAAAGGAATGAGTCAAAAGGTACAACAACAAACCTTAGATGAGTTACGCGAAGGAAAACACAATGTACTGGTCGCATCAAGTGTTGCAGAAGAAGGTCTTGACATACCGAGCGTCGAATTAGTTGTTTTCTTTGAACCTGTTCCAAGCGAAATAAGAACTATTCAACGCAGAGGTCGAACAGGGAGATTTGGCAAAGGCAAAACGATTATCTTAATGGCTAAGGGAACTCGTGACGAAGCATTTTATTGGACTGCGAAAAACAAGGAAAAGAAAATGAAGACTACACTTAACCGAATCAAAGGAACTCCGCTGCCAGAACAAAGCACTTTATTAAACTTTTCAGAAAATGAAGCAGAAGAAAAGATAATTGTGTTTGTTGATTCAAGAGAACAAGCAAGCAACGTAACAAAAAAACTATTTGATCGCGAAGTAAAAGTAATTATGAAACAATTGACTGTTGGAGATTATGTCCTTAGCAAAGATGTTTGTGTTGAGCGAAAAAGTGTAGAAGATTTTTTAGCTTCAATGATTGATGGGCGACTTTTCAATCAACTAGTTGACCTACGAGAGAATTATTCAAAACCGCTAGTACTCCTTGAAGGAAATCTTGATGAATTATTTTCATTACGAAATATGCATCGAAATGCAATTATTGGCGCACTCACAAGTATTGCTCTTGATTATCAAATACCAATTATTAACACAAAAAATGTTGATGAAACCGCAGAGTACTTGTACTTAATCGCAAAGCGAGAACAATTTGGAAAGGACAGGGATATTCGATTACGAATCGGTCGGAAAGGTTTGAGCGTTAGTGAACAACAACGCTATATCGTAGAAGGTTTTCCTTTGGTTGGGCCACTCTTAGCAAGAAATTTGTTAAAAGAATTTGGTAGTGTAAAAGGCATTATTGACGCTGACGAAAAAGACTTACAGAACGTTGAAAATTTGGGAAAAATAAAAGCTAAAAAAATAAAAAAAATCTTGGAAGCAAAGTTTCGCGAAGAGAAAGACAAAGAAGCTGGAATGCGCAAATAAACAAATTCAATCAAAAACAACCTTTTTAAAGATGCGCTTGTAAAATTACTTTATTGGTGAGCAATAGCGAACCAATTTTAATGCAGGTTTTGCCAACAGGCAAAAAGTGCTGGTGAGTAAAAATGGTTGAATGGCATGGAAAATCAAATAAGCTTGTTTCGGGCGGAAAAAGAAGTACAGTTAGACGTTGTACAAAAAAGAACGCTTGGAGAGGCGGAGAAGCAGCACAAACAAAAGCTGTTACTACTGCTAAAGAAACTAGAGCTCTAAAAGAAGGTAGAGGAAAGACTGAAAAAGTTCGAGCTACTGCTACAAAATACGCTAATGTTGCCCAAAAAGGTAAAATTGTAAAAGCTGAAATCGTTGGTGTTGAACATAATGACGCGAATAGATTATTCGCTAGATCAAATATTGCTACATGCGGAGCAATAATTAAAATTAAAGTTGGAAAAGAAGAAAAAGATGCAATTATCACAAACAGACCTGGACAAGACGGTGTGATAAACGCTGTTTTAGCTTAAAACCACGATAAAAGCTCTTTCTAACCTGTTTTTGAAGAATAAACGTAACCAATAGATTTATAAATCTTCCCCAAAGGGAATTATTTAGAAGACTTATTCTGATATGTGGAAAGGTGATTAAATGACTAAAAAATGTCCTGAATGTGGAAGTGAAAAAATTAGAGTTGATCCTGCAAAAGGAGAAGCAGTTTGTATGGACTGTGGTTTAATCGTGTCTGAAGACGAAATGTTTGACACTGGAAAAGAATGGCGTAGTTTTGATGGAGACGAAGATTCTTCTCGTGGCGGAAGCCCAATGAAATATGTTAAACTTAACAAAGGATTAGTAACAATGATCGACCGACGCGGAACCGATCTACGAGGAAATAAGCTTTCAAGCAAAGGACGAGCACAAATGTATCGTCTTATCAAATGGCATAAAAGAGCGAGTGTTTCAAGCTCTATGCAAAGAAATTTATCAATAGCATTAACAGAAATGCGGAGAGTAGCTTCTTATCTAAATATACCAGAAACGCTGGTTGAAGCAGCCGCATTACTTTACCGAAGAACAGTAAAAAAAGGACTAATAAGAGGAAGACTAATAGAAGCAGTTGTAGCCTCTGTTCTTTACACTGTTTGTCGAACTTATCACGTTCCAAGAACGTTAAACGAAATGGCTGAAGCTAGTGGATTAACTAAAAAAGAAATTGGTAGAACTTATCGATTCCTTGTACGCGAATTGAACTTAGAAGTTCCTTTGACAAATCCAATCCACTACATTCCAAGATTTGCTTCTGAATTGAATCTCTCAGGAGAAGTTCAAGAAGAAGGTCGAAGAATCTTAGAAGAAGCTATCAAAAAAGGTTTAATCTCTGGAAGAGGACCAACTGGTGTAGCTGCAGCTGCAGTTTACATAGCTGGACTATTGAAAGGAGAGAGACGAACTCAAAAAGAAGTTGCTAACGTTGCAGGCGTAACAGAAGTAACTATTCGAAATCGTTACCGAGAACTAAAGAAAAGATTGAATATTGATGTTGCAGCTTAAATGCCGTGATTTCATTTTATCTTTTTCTTTAAAATATTCTGAGCAAAGCGAAATTAAGGGATCGCGTAGCGGTCGCTTTCAGACGCGAACCGGCTGGGCGGTTCTACCCTAGCTTTTTATTCTTTTTCATAGCAGAGTATGTTATGAAACCAGAAGTAAAAGCATCTATTGAAAGCGCTAAGAGATTATGCAATCGTTGTTATTCTTATAAAACCTTTAAACCGGGTGCTGACGACAAAGACGTTGCTAAGCGTTCGTGTAAACGAGCATACAAATTTCTAAAAGAAGAGTTTAACGAATCAAGAAAAAGAGATGTTTCTTTTGAAGAAATTGAAGCAACTAAGCGATCAAAGACGCTTTGTCTTGACGCAATCGATGCTTGTGACGCTTGTACAAAAGAAAGACCACAAATGAAAGACGTTCTTCTCAAAATTCGATAGAACTCGAAATAATACTAATTAATAATTTGTTTCATATTTTTTTAATGTAGATAACATGATTATAGCAGGAATTGATGAAGCTGGACGCGGTCCTTGTTTTGGACCAATGACAATGAGTATTGTTGTACTTGAAAAGAAACAAGAGATTGAACTTAAGGCGCTTGGAGTAAAAGATTCTAAAGACATCCCTGCACCAAAAAGAGATTCTCTTTTTAGCGAAGTAGAAACCGCTGCAATCGAACACCATACGCTTGTTGTTCACGCAATCGAAATAAATGATTTGATGGCAAAAGACAATCTCAATGAAATCGAAGCAATGAAAGTTGCAGAAGCGATTAACAAACTCAAAACAGATGTAGAAATTATTTACATCGATAGTCCTGATACTACAAAAGGAAAGTACGAGGGAAGAATTCGAAAGTATTTGGATGACGACAAACAAAAAATCGAAATTGTTTCTGAGAACAAAGCTGATAGCAAATATGTTGTTGTTGGTGCAGCAAGTATCCTAGCAAAAGTTACTCGTGACCGCGAAATTGAAAAACTAAAAGAAAAGCATGGTGACATCGGTTCGGGTTATCCTGCTGATCCAAAAACAAAAAAGTTTTTAGCCGATTACGTTAAAGAAACTAATTTACTGCCTCCTTTTTCAAGGATTTTTTGGAGTACTTGTAAAAAAGCATTAGAAGTAAATGATCCCAAGCAAAAAAAGTTATTCTAAACTTATTTTGATTTCAGTTCTTTTCTAGCTTTTTCTAAATTTTCTAGTGAGAATTCTAGCGGTTGAAAATGATCTAGTCCACAAGACATGCATTTGTAACCTTCTCCAGTAAAACCTAGGTGAGAATTTATTTTCGAACTCAAACAATTAGGACATGCTTTTACAAACTGCTCTTTTTTTCCAAACATAATATCATTCTTTCTTTTCTACTTCAATTGGCAAAAAGTTTATTTCGCCACAAGTCAAACAAAACCATGAATCCAAGTGTTGAGGAATCTTTTGTTTTATATTCGGACTCTTACAAAAAGGACAAACTTTTACAAAACTATCCATCAAACCACATCACTTCTTTTTTCCAAAATCTTTTCCAAAGTACTCAATAAATTTTGTAGTAGTAGTTAGAATATAAGTTCTTCCTTTTGGCTCTTTTTTCAAAAAACCGTTTTCAAACAAAATCCGCAAATGATCATATGCTTTGTTATTCCTATAACGAACTACTGTTGATTGTTCTATTGGTTGTTTGTAAGCAATCATTGCTAGCGTCTTCATCACACCCTTTGAAAACAATGAATCAGTTGCTAAGTGCGAAACAAAGTCTTCGTATTTATTCTTCACGCGCATTTGATAACCGATGGGTAGCGAAACTATCTCAAGAGCAGATTTTCTGTTATTATAGAAGTGCATTAACTCTTCGATAAGTGCTTTTGTTTCTAATCGTGATTCAACAAGAGCCACGTGTTTTAGTTCATCAATGGTAAGTGCTTTTGGAGACATAAATAACGCTGCTTCAATAACTTTTTCTTTTTCCATTCGATCCATACCATTCACCAAACAACAATAAAAGAAAGAATAACTCGATTATAAAGCTTTCCCCAAATGAACGGGCTACCAACGGTGCCCAGATCCCCACGGAATCTTTTCCGTGAACGGAAGGAATTTAAAGGTTCAAACCATTAGTTTAGCAGGTGATATAATGGTTTATGAACACACAAACTCAAAAGGAAAAAAATATTTCCTGCACGGAAAAGGACGACTATTTTACTTTGCTGGGACACAAAGAGATAACGCAATCGATTTGCCAGAAGGGTATAATGTTGTAGAAAACCAAACAACTGGTTTACCAATGTTAAAAAAGAAAGTCTAGAGAAAACTCTTTAGATTTCTACTCCCAAATACGTTTAAATATTGTTAACGTCTTAATTAGTTATCAATTTTATGTGGTGGTATAATGGCAAAAAAAGAAGAAAAAGGAAAATATGATAAACTATTTTTAGAACAAAAGAGTGCTTGGGCACAAATGAGTAAATCCGAGATTAAAAAAGCATTTGATTTAAGTGAAGAATACAAAGGTTTTTTGAATGCAAACAAAACTGAGCGAGATATTGTTGAATTTGTTGAAAAATTAGCAAAGAAAAAAGGATTTGTTGAATTAAAAAATGCCACTCCTAAAACAAGGAAGATTTACGCGATTAACCACAAAAAAAATATTTTATTATTCGATTTAGGAAAAGACGGAATCGAAAAAGGACTAAGAATCATTGGTTCACATGTTGACGCAGTAAGACTTGATTTAAAACTAAATCCGATTTATGAAGCAGAGCCTTTTGCACTAATAAACCTCCATTATTATGGTGGAATAAAAAAATATCATTGGTTGAATATTCCAATGACATTAAACGGAGTAGTAATTGACAAAAGCGGAAAAGAGATAAAGATAAATATCGGGAATAAAGAAAATGAACCGGTTTTTGTGATAAGTGATTTGCTACCACACCTTGAAGGAGAAGAAGGGCGAACAAAAAAAGCAACTGACATAATCAAAGGAGAACAAATGGATGCTATTGGTGCAAGTATTCCTGTTGAAGACAAAAAAACAAAAGAAAAAGTTAAAGCTACTTTCCTTGACGCACTAAATAAAAAATATGGGTTAACTGAAGCCGATTTTATTACTGCTGATTTATCGCTATACCCTGCTTTGAAAACAAGAGATGTTGGAATTGATTCAGGAATGATTGGAGGACCCGCACACGACGACCGAGTTTGTTCGTTTTTAGCAGTGAAATCAATCTTTGACTCAAAAAGTGAAAAAACAAAAGTAGTTTTACTCGTAGATAAAGAAGA